>Ga0070741_10002158_pt1 | contig 54684 bp, 52 predicted proteins | sample Coa_R1_4_FD_66440 | JGI IMG/M metagenome (GOLD analysis project Ga0070741, IMG submission 66440) | Surface soil microbial communities from Centralia Pennsylvania, which are recovering from an underground coalmine fire - Coalmine... | ecosystem: Environmental > Terrestrial > Soil > Unclassified ... | reverse complement strand
TCTTACGCCGGACAGATCGTCGTTTTAACCAACCCGCAAATCGGCAACTACGGCACCAACGCCGAAGACAACGAAGCCACGCGTCCTTACATCGAGGGCCTGATCGTGCGCGAGTTTTCTAAGGTCAGCTCCAACTGGCGCTCGCAACAGGTGGCCGAAGAGTATCTCGAGCAATTCAAGATTCCGGTGCTTGCGGATATCGACACGCGCGCGCTGGTTCGCCACCTGCGCGACAACGGCGTGATGCGTGGTGTGATCTCGACCATCGAAACCGATGTCGAGAAGCTGGTTGCAAAGGCGCGCTCAATCCCAAAGATGGACGGGACAGATCTGGCAAAAATTGTGACGACGAACCGCCCATATGTCTGGGAAGTGGGGGAGCGCTCGCATGAGCCGGTCGAAGTCGTCGGCGTAAAAGACCAGCCGGAGCGCTTTCATGTAGTGGCTTACGATTTCGGCATTAAACAAAACATTCTGCGTAAGTTACGCAGCGAAGGATGCAAAGTCACGGTCGTGCCGGCGCAGACGCCCGCAGAAGATGTTCTAGCCCTGAAACCGGATGGCGTCTTTCTCTCGAATGGTCCCGGCGATCCCGAGCCCTGTACTTACGCCGTGGACAACATCCGCCGCCTGATGGGACGCCAGCCGATCTTCGGCATCTGTCTCGGCCACCAGCTCACGGGCCTCGCGCTTGGCGGCAAGACGTTCAAGCTGAAGTTCGGCCACCACGGCGGCAATCATCCGGTGAAGCAGTTGAACACGGGCAAGATCGAGATCACTGCGCACAACCACAACTTCGCGGTAGATCCCGACTCGCTGCCGCAATCCGAAGTCGAGCTGACGCACATGGACCTGAACGACTCGACGCTCGAAGGTTTGCGCCATCGCAACCTGCCGCTGTTCAGCGTGCAGTATCACCCGGAAGCCAGCCCCGGCCCGCATGATTCGCATTACCTGTTCAAAGATTTCGTGAAGATGATGGAGGAGTGGAAGGGGTGACGGGGACGCGATTCTTTTGCGCGGCGGTGATTGTTCTGTGGTCGTGTATGGCAGTTGGAAACACATGCACGGCTCCTAAACCGTCGAAAATATCCGGCGCCTTATGCGGAAGACTGATCGACGCCACTGGTGCTGCGGTTCCAAACGTTACTCTGCGCGTGCTCGGGGAGTCTGACAAGATCATCGCCGACGCCGAAGCGGATTCGAAAGGCGATTTCATATTTCCTAAGCTCGCGAAGGGCAAATATCGCCTGACACCAACATCAGGCGGATGGTTGATTGAATTCGGAAATTTCGAAGTTAAAAGTGCAAGGCAAGCATGTGTGCATCCAGTCACGGTGAGGCTTGACTTCGCGTGTTGCTGTTTCGGCTCGGGAATTAGTACGAAACGACCAAGAGGCTACTAACGGTTTTTGAAGATTACCTTGTGGGTCCCGAAATTCGAAATGAAAATAACTCTGTCATCCCGAGCGAAGAAGATCATCCGCTGCGCGGACGATCTTCAGAGTCGAGGGACCTTGCGTTTACGTCGTGCGTTGCTACTGAACGGAAACACAAGGTCCCTCCACGCGTGAATTGATCAGCTTCGCTGATCAATTCACTTGGTCGGGATGACAGAGTATTTAGATAAATAAAAGAAGAATGCCCAAACGCACTGACATCTCCAAAATCCTCATCCTCGGCTCGGGGCCGATCATCATCGGGCAATCCGCCGAGTTCGACTACTCCGGCACGCAGGCCTGCAAGGCGCTCAAGGCCGAAGGATACGAAGTCGTGTTGGCCAACTCGAACCCGGCCACCATCATGACCGATCCCGAGTTTGCCGACCGCACTTACATCGAGCCGCTCACCCGCGAGTATCTCGAAGAAATCATTCGCGTGGAGCGCGAGATGTCGCCCGGCGCGGGGTTCGCCATTCTCCCCACGGTCGGCGGACAGACCGCGCTGAATCTTGCCATCGAGCTTTCCGACAGCGGCGTGCTCGAAAAGTACAACGTCAAGCTGATCGGCGCGAACGTCGAAGCCATCAAGAAAGCCGAAGACCGCCTCTACTTCAAAGACGCGATGCAGAAGATCGGCCTCGACATTCCCCGCTCGGCGCTGGTCAACAATCTGAAAGACGGCCTCGAGTTCGCCGGCAAAATCGGATTTCCCGTCATCGTTCGTCCAAGCTTTACGCTCGGCGGTTCGGGCGGCGGTATGGCCTACAACCGCGACGAACTGCTCGAGGTCCTTGCGCGCGGTCTAGATTTCTCTCCAGTTCACGAAGCGCTGATCGAAGAGTCTGTCCTCGGATGGAAGGAATTCGAGCTTGAGGTCATGCGCGACCTCAAAGACAACGTCATCATCATTTGCTCGATCGAGAACTTCGATCCCATGGGCGTCCACACGGGCGACTCGGTCACCGTCGCCCCGGCGCAAACGCTCACCGACCGCGAGTACCAGGCCATGCGCGACGCGGCCATTGCCGTGATCCGCGAGATCGGCGTCGAAACCGGCGGATCGAACATTCAGTTCGGCGTGCATCCCCATACCGGGCGCATGGTTGTGATCGAGATGAATCCGCGCGTGTCGCGATCCTCGGCGCTTGCTTCAAAGGCCACGGGGTTCCCGATCGCAAAAATTGCCGCCAAGCTCGCCGTCGGCTATACGCTCGACGAAATTCCCAACGACATCACGCGCAAAACTCCAGCGTGCTTCGAGCCGACGCTCGACTACGTGGTCGTCAAAATTCCCAAGTGGCAATTCGAAAAATTCCCCGGCGCCGACGAAAACCTCGGCCCGCAGATGAAGTCGGTCGGCGAGGTCATGGCCATCGGCCGCACCTTCAAAGAAGCGCTAATGAAAGGCGTACGCGCTCTCGATACTGGCAAGCGCATCGGCGGGCAAAAGATTGAGCCGAAAATTCTCACGCAAAGACTGGTCACTCCGCATCCCGAGCGCCTGGCCTATGTTCAATACGCCATTCGCCAGGGGCATACAGTCAAGCAGCTCGCGAAAATGACCGGCATCGATCCGTGGTTCCTCTATCAACTCAAAGAAATTAACGACATGCAACTCGAAGTCGAGAAGCACCCGCTCGAGTCAGTTCCGACTGAGGTGCTGCGCGACTCCAAGCGCATGGGCTTCTCCGACGGACGCCTCGCCGGAACCTGGCGCCTCTCAGGCAAAGGCGATCAGGAAAAAATTCGCCATCTGCGCAAGAAGCACAAGGTGCAGCCGGTGTACAAGCGCGTGGACACCTGCGCCGCCGAATTCGAGAGCTTCACGCCGTATCTTTACTCGACCTACGAAGACGAAGATGAGGCCGCACCGACTCCCAAAAAGAAGGTCATCATCCTCGGCAGCGGGCCGAACCGCATCGGGCAGGGAATTGAGTTCGACTACTGCTGTTGTCACGCCAGCTTTGCGCTGCGCGAGGATGGCTACGAGGCCATCATGGTCAACTGCAATCCCGAGACGGTCTCGACTGACTACGACACCAGCGACCGGCTCTACTTCGAGCCGCTCACGTTCGAAGATGTGTGGGCGATTTACGAACACGAAACCTCAGCGGGAGCGGACGTCGGCATCATCGTCCAGTTCGGCGGACAGACTCCGCTGAATCTCGCGATGCCGCTGAAGCAATCGGGCGTGAAGATCATCGGCACGTCGCCGGAGTCCATTGATCTCGCCGAAGACCGCAAGCGGTTCAATAAGCTGCTCGAAGAACTCGACATCCCGCAGGCGCCGGGCGCAATGGCTGCTTCGCTCGAAGAGGCAGTCGAAGGCGCACGCAAGATCGGGTACCCGGTTCTCGTCCGTCCTTCTTATGTGCTCGGCGGACGCGCCATGGTCATCGCCTACGACGAAGAGACGGTCGTACGCTACATGAAAGAAGCGGTGGAATACTCGCAGGACCGCCCGGTGCTGATTGATCACTTCCTCGAAGACGCAATCGAAGTGGACGTTGACGCGCTTTCGGATGGCGAGGATGTCGTGATCGGCGGGATTATGCAGCACATCGAGGAAGCCGGAATTCACTCTGGAGATTCTTCGTGTGTGTTGCCAGCGGTCGATATTCCCGAGCACCTCCTGAATCGCATGCGCGAGTACACCTTCAAACTCGCCCGGGCGCTGAAAGTCGTCGGCTTGATGAACGTACAGTTCGCGATTCCGAGATCGGAATATGGAGATTCCCACTTCTCGCAACAACGGCGAGAAGCGGGGCACTCTATAAATGGAACTGGAGGCAAGGTGTACGTTCTAGAAGTGAATCCTCGGGCTTCGCGGACCGTTCCGTATGTTTCCAAGGCTACAGGGATCCCCATGGCAAAAATTGCCGCTCGCCTGATGACCGGGCGCAAGCTGCGCGAATTTCTGCCCGAATTTATTGAGCAGCAAAAAGACTTGGATACTGGCTCGTGCTACTACGTGAAGTCTCCGGTCTTTCCATGGAACAAATTCCCTGGCGTCGATACCGTTCTTGGCCCTGAGATGAAGTCAACCGGCGAAGTCATGGGTGTTGCCGACAACTTCGGCGAAGCTTTTGCCAAGGCTCAACTCGCTGCCGGACAGAAACTACCGACCCAGGGCTGTGTTTTCATCAGCGTCACTGACCACGACAAGCCGCAGGTTGCCGATGTCGCGCGCAAGTTCGTTGACATGGGATTCAAACTGGTTGCGACCGCCGGCACCGCTGACGTGATCGAAGCCGCCGGCATGGCTTGCGACCGCGTCTACAAAGTAAAGGAAGGTCGGCCCAATGTTGTCGATCTGATCAAAGGCGACCGCATTCAGCTCGTCGTTAACACTCCAGAAGGCGCCGATCCCTTCTTTGACGAAAAGGCTATCCGCCGCGCCGCCGTAACCGCACGCATCCCGACCATAACCACTCTTGCCGCCGCCCGCGCTGCCGCAGAGGGAATAGCTGCGCTGCAGCGAGGGGAAGTGAATGTGAGAGCGCTGCAGCAACTACACGCTGAAAGAGTCACCAAGACACTCTCAGCCTAGTTCTCCCAACTTGTAATTCAGGCATTAATGTTTTCATTTGCGTGGTCCCAGACCAGGCGACAACTCCTGATGTCCGGCCGGGGTTCGCCTCAACACCGTTTATAATTTCTGTTCTTTCATCGGAGGAGATTCATGGCGGACTCATACAATGGCGTACCTGTGCCTCGCGACGGCGCGCGAATCACCTATCAATCAGGTAAAGTCCAGGTCCCAAACAATCCCATTATTCCGTTCATCGAAGGTGACGGAACGGGGCGTGACATCTGGAAGGCCGCGGTGCGCGTGTTCGATGCGGCTGTTCAGAAAGCCTACAACGGGAAACGGCGCGTAGTGTGGTACGAGATTTTTGCGGGAGAAAAGGCAAAAGCAAAGTTCAACGACTGGCTTCCGCAGGACTCAGTCGAATCTATCCGTGAATTTCGGGTCGCCATCAAGGGGCCGCTTACAACGCCTGTCGGAGGCGGAATTCGTTCGCTGAACGTCACCCTGCGCCAGGTCCTGGATCTTTATGCTTGCATTCGTCCAGTGAAGTACTACAAAGGCACTCCATCGCCTGTAAAAAATCCGGAACGCATGGATGTGGTCATTTTTCGTGAAAATACCGAAGATGTTTACGCTGGAATCGAATGGGAACAGGGAAGCGCCGACGCCGCCAAGCTGATTGAATTCCTGAACAAAGAAATGCTCAAAGGCGGCAAGAAGCAGGTGCGCGCCGATTCGGGGGTCGGCATCAAGCCGATTTCGGTTTTTGCGACCAAGCGGCTCGTGCGAATGGCGATTCAGCACGCGCTCGAAACTGGACGCAAGACGGTCACGCTCGTGCACAAGGGCAACATTCAAAAATTCACCGAAGGCGCATTCCGCAAGTGGGGATACGAACTCGCAACCGAGGAATTCCGCGACAAAGTTGTTACCGAGCGCGAGAGCTGGATTATCGACAACAAGGACAAGAATCCGAACCTGTCGGTCGAAGAAAATGCTGCACTCATCGAGCCGGGACTGGAATTTGCTCCTCCGGAATTTCGCAAGTCAGTTGCCGACGAAGTGCGCATAGTGCTCGACAGTATCTACGCGAGCCACGGTCACGGCGCATGGAAGAAGAAAATCATGATTAACGACCGCATTGCCGATTCGATCTTCCAGCAGGTGGTGACGCGCGCGGATGAATACTCTGTGCTTGCCACGCCGAACCTGAATGGAGACTACATTTCGGACGCCTGCGCCGCGCAGGTCGGTGGACTGGGCATTGCTCCAGGTGCAAACGTGGGAGACGGTTATGCTGTCTTCGAAGCTACGCACGGAACTGCACCGAAGTATGCTGACAAGGACGTAATTAATCCGGGCTCGGTTATTCTCTCCGGCGTCATGATGTTTCGGTATCTCGGATGGAACGAAGCCGCAGACCTGATCGAAAATGGACTGGAGCGCACGATTGAACAGAAAAAAGTTACGTATGACTTTGAGCGACTGATGCCCGGAGCGACTAAGGTCAGCACCAGCAAGTTTGCTGATCACATTATTGAAAACATGACGGCGGGTGTGCTGAGTGCGGTCTGAACAGCATTCAGCAATCAGCAGTCAGCATTCAGTCGCTAAATGTCCTTGTTGATTCCCGTGGAAACAACTGGCAGGACTGAATTCTGAATGCTGATTGCTATCTTGAAAGGAAATCATGCGTAAGAAAGTAAGCATCGTAGGTTCCGGTAACGTGGGCGCGACGGCCGCCCACTGGATCGCTTCAAAAGAACTCGCCGATGTCGTTCTGATTGACATCATCGAAGGCGTGCCGCAGGGCAAAGGTCTCGATCTGCTCGAAGCCATGCCAATCGAAAAGCGCGATTCGTATGTGATGGGTACGAACGATTACAAAGACACGGCGAACTCAGACATTGTTGTTATCACTGCCGGTATCCCACGCAAGCCGGGCATGAGCCGCGACGACCTGCTCAACACCAACTACAAAATCATGCAGGATGTCGTAAGCAAGGTCGTGCAGAATTCGCCGAACTGCATTCTGATTGTCGTCTCGAATCCGCTCGATGCCATGGCACAAGCTGCATACAAGCTGAGCCGTTTTCCCCGCGAGCGCGTGATCGGCATGGCCGGAGTGCTCGACTCGGCGCGCTTCCGCACCTTCATCGCCGATGAGTTGAAGGTAAGCGTCGAAAACGTGACCGCGTTCGTGCTTGGCGGCCACGGTGACACGATGGTTCCCTTGGCACGTTATTCGACTGTCGCCGGCATCCCGATCACGGAGCTGATACCTCCCGATCGACTTGCACAACTTGTTCAGCGCACACGCGATGGCGGAGCAGAGATTGTGAAATATCTGAAAACCGGCAGCGCCTATTATGCGCCTTCTTCTGCGACAACAGAGATGGTTGAAGCGATTTTGAAGGATAAGAAGAAAATCCTGCCCTGTGCTGCATACTTGCAGGGAGAATACGGGATCAACGGACTGTACGTTGGAGTTCCGGTTAAGCTCGGTGAGAAGGGAATTGAGCAGATCATCCAAATCAAGCTCACTGCCGAGGAACAAGCCGCTCTGAACAAGAGCGCCGACGCCGTGAAGGAGCTGGTGGGAGTGATTGGGGTGTGAGGGCTGGCTTCATATTGTTGGTCCTCACCTTCACCATCTCAGCGGTCGCGTGCAGAGAGAAGTCGACACCACTGAGGGATCATCCTCGTCTCACTGCGAACGTCCACATGCAGGATGTCACGTTTCACAGTGCTTCCTTGCAACGTGACATCGCGTACCGGGTGATCTTGCCCTCCGATTTGCCCGCAAATAAAAAGCTGCGGGTTGTATATCTTCTGCATGGCGGTGGCGGCGGATACCGGGATTGGTCCAATTACTCCGATGTCGCTCGTTTTGCCGAACAATCGCTGATTCTCGTCATGCCCGAAGGTAATTCCTCGTACTACATGAATGCAGCGAAGCGTCCGAAAGACGGCTATGAAGACTACATAACGAAAGACCTCATTGCTGATGTGGAGAGCAGGTTCCCAGCGGTACCTGGACGCGCAAACCGGGCAATTGTGGGAGTTTCGATGGGAGGTTTTGGCGCGGTGACGTTAGCACTCAAACATCCAGACTTGTACGCATTTGTCGGTGGGCTAAGTTCAGCTCTGGATGTTCCTAGCAGACCGTTTTCAATCAAGCGCATCGGGCAGTACTGGGGGCATGCTCAGATTTTTGGACCCTGGGGAAGCGAAATACGGCGGGCGAATGATCCGTACATTCTGGCAAATTCGGTCGATCCAGTGAATGTTCCCTATTTGTATCTCACTTGCGGTGACCAGGAGGGGTTATTGCCAGCCAATCGCAGGTTTGCGGCCCTCTTGCAGAGGCGAAAATTCAAATACGAGTTTCATACGGGCCCCGGCGCACACGACTGGAATCAGTGGAACGGACGGTTAACGTCGCTTTTTGTCCGCCTACTCGAGGCGTTAGCCGATGGTCATAATTGAAAAAAGTTCCATAGCCTAATTCAAAAGAAAACTCTCCGTATTCCCAAAATAAAAACCGTCCAAGCAGAACTTGGACGGGTGTTGAACCGGAACTCTACGTGTTATTTTCCGCCAACGCTGAAGGTGAAGTCCGTCGGACCCAAAGTCAGGGCGTACTCTCCAGGGGCCAGCGGCGACTCTGCGGTCAGTTTGTATGACGATTGTCCAAATTTGGCGGCATTGACCGTCACACCCACATTGGGCGTGTAGTCTCTGCGATGCCACTTGCCTAATTCGTATTCACGTTCCGAACTTTTGACATTGAACTGGAAGAGTTTGGCCTGTGATGCCTGTTCGTCCTTAAAAACCTTAAATACGAATGTTGGTTGGCCATCGGCAGCGACATGGAATGGAGATCCTTCGCCGGCGACCCGGATAGTTGTGGACACGGAACTGAAACCACTGCCGCTGTGCCGCTTGAAGTCTTCCTGTGGAAGGCGCTTCAGTGAGCCGGTCGCGGAATCCAGGTAGAAGAACACGCCGATTGCCTCGGGTTCTGCCGGTTTGTCAATCGCAGTCTGGGCTGCGCAGACGAGCGAAAGAGAAATGGTTGCTATCAACGGAAGGACTTTAAAAAATCGATTTCACTGTTCTATCTCTCCTGCAGTTCGCGGATTGCGATAAGAGCGCCGAAAAATTACAAACAGCTCTCGGCTATCGAGAGACATTGTGAATGAAAAGCCTGATCCGAAGAAAATCACGAAGGTCATTTGGGAAGGACGGCCCCGGGACCCCAAAGTTCGAGGGCTTGGACGACCGCGCAAAGTTTCAGGCGGGGTACTAGTTTGAAGCGGCCGCAGCTTTGGTGTGGCTCGCGCGAGTCTTCGTCCGAAAGCGGGCTGGGGGCATTTCAAATTCGCGCTTGAAGGCGCGATTGAATGCCGCCTCTGATTCATATCCGACTTCGCTCGCAATCTGGGCCACTGAATAGCTGGTTGCCCCGAGCATTTGCGCCCCGAGCTGCAGGCGCCAGCGCGTCAGGTATGCCATCGGAGTCTCATTTAAGTAATGGCGAAAGCGTTCCGCTAACACTGAGCGGGAGGTTCCGACCTCCTGCGCCAGGGAAGCAAGCGTCCAGGGCTCTGCCGGGTTGCGGTGCATCAGGGCCAGTGTCTTGCCGACCTCTGGATCGCGTGCGCCAGCAAGCCATCCGGTGTGCCCGGGCGGCAGTTGCGTGATATAAGCTCGCAAGGTTTCGACAAATAAGACTTCAGATAGCTTTGCAAGCACGGCCTCACCGCCGGCCCTGTTAGCATCGCTTTGGTTCACAGAAAAGCGGATCGAGTTCTCCAGCCAACGACCGGAGGCATCATTGCGAATGCCAATCTTGAAGATCCGCGGCAGCCCACTCAAGAAAACCTGGCTGAGCTGGGGGTCGCATGCCATATAGCCGCACACGAATCTTGTGACCTCTCCACCCCCGCCCATCCGCCAAAGCTTCAGGCCCTGCGAGAATATCTCGGGTAGCTTGTCGGAATCGTCAACCATAGCGGTTTTTGGGCCATTTTCCATAATGTGCGGATCGCCGTGTGGAACCATCACGATCTCGCCGGCGTTTAGTGTCAGTCGTTCGCCACTGTCCAGCTGAACAAGGCAACGCCCCTCCGTGAGCATGTGATAGATGATTACGTGCTTCGCACTAGGCACAAAAAAACGCGCCACACCGGGAGAAGACGCGGCGCGAATACTCCACGGAGCTGAAAATTCGCCGTTGTAAAAAAAGGCGCCTTGAAGTTTTACGACTCTGAGTACTTCAGAAAGTACATCCATATAGCCCCCAACGCACTCCCGGCAAAGATTCCCGGACTCTTGGGCAAGCCATCATACATCGCCTGCCGCTCAGACAAGAAACTCAGACGCCCGGGTAAGTTCCATTAACAGATGCCTCTCATAGTGAAGGGGTTCGAGAAAGTGTTCAAAAGATTGTCAAAGAAGAAAGGAGACAAGACCTTGAAAAGTAATCTCAACAGATTCGCGTTAATCGTAAGCTGCATTACCGTTGCGACGGTCTTGCAGGCGCCGGCCCAGGAGAAGGCGCCCGCTCAAGAGCACACATCGTTTAACCATTCAGCGAATGAGCATCCGTTCAGGATCGCGCCCATTGTGGCGCTGGACGAATGCGAACCCGACAGCTTCAATGCCGTGCTGGGCGCCGATTTTTGCAAGAACGTCGGCCTTGCGGCGCTGAAGTTCACAACTACTTTTAACGAGTTGTTCCAGGAAGCTGCTGATGGAACACCAGATCCCGGCTGGGACTTCGAGCCTGACGTTCTTCGTGTAGAGCATGGAACAACTCTTGTGGTGACGAACCAGGGTGGCGAGCCGCATACCTTCACTGAGGTGAGGAAATTCGGAGGCGGCTTCGTCGATGGACTCAATCACGGGGAAGAAACTGTTCCCGAATGCTCCGGCGGTTTCAAGAACGTTGCAGTAGCGAGAACGCGCATCATCCAGGGCAGCCAGATGGAAGTGACCGACCTTTCAAAAGGTGATCACTACTTTGAGTGCTGCATCCATCCCTGGATGCGAATGACCGTGCACGTGAAGTAGGAAGTCGAAAGCGAAGAGCGACATCAACGACTCTATTGCCAGTGCCGACCTTCGCGGAATTAGCAGGAAGTGACGAATCGAACACGAAATAGGAGAGAACCATGAAGAAATACATCATTGAACGCGAAATCCCGAAGGTCGGCACACTCGAAAGGGAACAACTACGGCAGGCTGCGGCGAGATCGTGCGATGCCCTAAATCAACTCGGACCGGACATTCAGTGGGTGGAATCGTTTGTAGCGGCCGATAAAACCTTTTGCGTTTATCTGGCGAAAGATGAAGACATAATTCGCCGGCATGCCGAGCTCAGCGGATTTCCCGCGACGAAAATAACGGAAATCCGCAGGATGATCGACCCGACGACGGCCGCGCCAGAAGAAGAAGCAAAGGCCCGGGCCAGTGCAAACAAAGCGTGACTGCGGTTGATCGAACGGGCGCACATCGCCGAATAGGGCATCGGAGGCCGGCCGATGACGACCGGTGCCCGTGCGCTCCTGCTGCAAGAGAAGTTGAACCCTAGCCACAAGTTAAGGAGGATGAGATGAAACGGGCCTTAGCGCTCGCATACGGAATATGTGTGTATTTGTTTTTCCTAGGAACGCTCTTGTACGCCATTGCTTTCGTGGGGAGCTTTACCGTACCCAAGACAATCGACACCGGAACTACATCTTCAATTTCGGTTGCGATGTCGATCAACGTGCTCCTGCTTACGGTGTTTGCGCTCCAACACAGCGTAATGGCGCGGCAGGGTTTCAAGAAATGGTGGACGAAGATCGTACCCAAGCCGGTAGAGAGGGCAACCTTTGTGCTGTCGGCAACGATCGCGTTGGCTGAGTTGCTGTGGCAATGGAGGGCGATTCCGAGCATTGTTTGGGACCTGCGCGGCACCACAGCGGGTGTGGTGTTGATCGGAGTCTTTGTCAGCGGGTGGTCGATCTTGTTGCTCAGCACATTCCTGGTGAACCACTTTGAATTGTTCGGGCTGGAGCAGGTATGGAGCTACTTTCGAGGGCATGAGCCGAAAGCTCCTTCGTTTAAGACTCCGGGACTGTATAGGCTGGTACGACATCCGATCTATTTGGGATTTGTGATCGGCTTTTGGGCGACCCCGGTCATGACATGGGGCCACCTGCTGTTCGCGGTTGCCTGCACGGGTTACATCCTGGTGGGAATTGCATTCGAGGAGCGCGACCTGATCGCGGCGTACGGCCAGGCATACCGCGACTATCGCCGCCGTGTGCCTATGCTCATACCATTTCGTAAGCCGACAAAGTCTCCTCAGACGACGGGGGCAGGTACTGCAGTCCAACCTGTGTTGTATGAGGAGCTGACGTTCGAGGAAATCATCAACCGAATGAACGCCTAGTTACGCTGACCAATCCCCGCCGAGGATTTCCTGCGCGGGGATTCCCTTTCTCCAGCAATTGACAATTCTTTACGCATAAGTCTTTGCCTTGTAACTCTCGCCGCGACTTTTCAGCCACAAACGTGTTCCTACCTATAGGTCGGAGGTGACGAGATGAGGAAAGCGGGACTCTTAAGCGCGTTGGGGTTAGCGATAGTTCTGAGTGCTGCAGCCACACCAAAAGCGCACGCTGAAGTGGTTGTGGGAGTAAGCGTCGGAACGCCTGTGTATGTACACCCTGTGCGGTACGGTTATGTGGCGCGTCCATATTGGGCGCCTGGAGCTTATGTCGCTTATGGCCCTCCACCGATTTATTACCGGCGTGTTTATGTCGCCCCAGTTTATCGCGAGCGGTGGTACGGGCCGCGCTATGTAGTACGTCGTGAGTATTGCCGTCGCTACTACGGGTATCGCCGGTAGCACTAAGCCGAGCACGGCTTAGCCGGAAAGGGCTGCTGGTGAGGAAATTATCCAAGCAAATTTGGGTGAGCCACCGAGCAGCCCTGAACTTCTTTGAAGAGGTTTCGAGAGATTTGAAGGAAGAGAGGAAAAGAAAGATGAAACTACGAACGTTACTACTTGGGTTGGGGATGATGGCGTCAGCGTTGTCGTTCTCGGCGCAAAGCGCGTTAGCTTCTGTACAGGGAACAATCGCCATTGAAAAGCAAGTCCGGCATGAGCTGAACATGCTGCCATATGTGAACGCATTTGATTATTTGTCGTTCAGTGTGGACGAAAACAACAACGTGACGCTGATGGGCCAAGTGACGAGGCCGGTACTTAAAAGCGATGCAGCGAATGTAGTCAAGCGGATCGAAGGCGTCGAGCACGTGAACAATCAGATTCAGGTGCTGCCGGTATCGTTTATGGACGATGGCTTGCGCCTGCGGTTGTTCCGCACAATCTACGGCTATCCGACGCTGCAGAAGTACTCTCTTGGCGTTCTGAAACCGATCCGCATCATCGTGGAGAATGGCCACGTGACGCTGATGGGAGTTGTTGACAACGAAATGGATAAGAACATCGCCGGCATTCGTGCCAACGGTGTTCCCGGAGTCTTCTCTGTCGACAATCAATTGAAAGTTGTTAAAGGCTGATGAGAGTCCCGCTCGGGCGCAGCCCCGGGCGGGACACCTTTTTTGCGTTCTTTTGTTTCGTAAACCAAATAAAATTGTTCTGCATCAGACTTCGACGCCGAGAGATGTTTCCAGTTGTTTTCCAGGTGCTTGCCAGACCCTCACAGATTCGCTAACTCGGCTTCAAGTTCCCGGAGTTATTCGTGAAATCAGACTTCCTCCCCCGCTCTCTGACCGCCGCTTCGCTCTGTCTTACTGGCCTGTTGGTTTCTTGTGGCGGTTCGCACACACCGACGCCGGCCGGCCCGATACCGCCCGCCAGCACTACGCTGCAAGCCCAGACCGCAAACAATACCAGCACCGCCGACTCTTTCGGAGGGCAAACGAACGGCAATGCTGCTGCCGGCAACGTTAGCAAACTCCCGATCACTTCGCTGCTTTACAGCGGCGCGACGACCAAAGTCTACGGCCACTTGCTGGGCTGGTTCGGGAAACCAAATCACATCAGTGTGGGCTATCAGTCGAATACTGCAGCGCAGGTCCACACACAGGTCCAGGACATGATCAGCCGTGGCATGGCCGGCGCCGTTATTGACTGGTACGGCCCTTCGGACCCCTTCATTGATGGGACTGCCATGTTGCTCAAGAAGGACGCCGAAGCGCATTCGGGCCAATTCGAATTTGCCATTACGGAGGATAAGGGAGCGCTGGCTCAGGCTGCCGCAAGCAATGGGTGCGACGTCACCGATCAAATGATTTCCGACTTGAACTACATAGCGTCGCAATACGAATCCTCACCGGCGTACATGCGCGTGAACGGACGCCCTGTGGTGTTCATGTTTGGCGTGGACGCGTACTACATTGACTGGAACCGTGTAAGGTCCTCCGTCCCTGACAACCCGTTGTTCATCCTGCGCGGCAGGAATGGTCTGACCAGTGCCGACGGTGGATTTTCCTGGGTGAACATTCAATCCGATGCGCCGTTCAATCCCGAACTCAATCTCCAGGACTCATTTTTCCAGACGGCGCAAGCGGACCCGCAGAAGCTGGCGGTTGCTGCCGCCTTCAAAGGTTTCAACGACACATTGGCGTCATGGGGAACCGACCGTGTCATCGATCAGGATTGCGGACAAACCTGGATACAAAGCCTCAACGAAATTGGGAAATTTTATTCCAGCAGCAATCAATTGCCGATGTTACAGATTCCAACCTGGAATGACTACGAAGAGGGAACGGCCATTGAAATGGGCATCGATAACTGTGTGTTCCTCGTCCCCTCACAGGACGGCAGCAAGATCAGCTGGACCGTAAACGGGCAGGAGAACACGATTGACCATTACACGGTCTACATGAGCACGGATGGCAAGAACTTGTCGTCGCTGACGGACGTCCCGAATGGAACTCATGCGGTCGACTTGAGAAAGCTGACGCTTGCACCGGACACAACCTACCAGGTTTTTGTGCAGGCGGTAGGAGTGGCGAGCATAAAGAACAAAATGTCAGCACCAATCGGCTACCGCGTTGGCGACACTCCGCCGGCTGCTTCACTTGATGTCTCGCAGGCGAATGGCTTGACGTACACGGCATCTGTCTCGGCAACGTCCGGGAGCGTTGCGAAATCGACGATCGATTTCGGTGATGGAACGGTCGTGAATGGCTCTTCCGCGTCGCATACATATGGAGCAGTCGGAAGTTATCTCGTTACTGCCACCGTATTTGACTCTACTGGTGCGTCGTCCGTTGCGGTGCAGCGGATCTCCGCGAAACCGCAGGGAGGAGGAGTTATTGTCACATCTCCGGGAAACAATTCGACGGTGAATTGGCCGACATCATTTGTTGCTTCTGCAGGTGATGGGAGTTCGGTTTCAGCGATGCAGGTCCTGATTGACGGACAGGTTGCTTACGCAACGCGCGGAGACTTTGTCAATACTCAGCTCAAAGTCGATAGCGGGACACACCAGATTTCTGTGCAGTCGCTCGATTCGTCGGGAAATCCAACGGGAACGGCAAATTTGAGCGTGACAGCCGAACCCACAAACGCGCCGCCGGTGGCGAAAATCGTGCTTACCGCGATGCCGCAGATTTCGCCGACTACTGTGCTTGGTTGCAGTGCGACCTCTTCAGATCCTGACGGCTTCGTCAACAGCCGACAGATGACATACTCAAATGGAAGCAAGTTCGGCTCGCCGGCGGCGCTGGAGACATTCGCTTCGCCGGGGACCTACACCGCGAACGTGACGGTTGTGGACCAATTCGGCGCGAAGGGCACGACTTCGACGACATTCACGATTTCGGGAGGATCCCTGTCGTCAGTGACGTCTCCAGAAGAGCACTAGACTATTCGAGTGTTATTCAGGACTTCGAGGCCTGCGGCTTGTTCCGTTTTGCCTTCGCCCAGCCTTCCTTTGTGATTTGCCGCGTGCGGCCAAGCGCGAGCGAGTCTGCGGGAACATCATCAGTAATGCAGGAGGCAGCGGCAATGTAGGCGCCGCTGCCAACTTTAATGGGCGCCACCAGGGTCGAGTCGCTGCCTACGAACACGCCATCTCCGATGATGGTCTTGTGCTTGTGTACGCCGTCGTAGTTGCAGGTGATGGTTCCCGCGCCGATGTTTACACCCTCACCGATTTCGGCATCGCCAAGATAAGTGAGGTGGTTTGCTTTGGAGTTCTTTCCGAGTCGGATTTTCTTGGTTTCGACAAAATTCCCGACGTGCGCGCCTTCGCCGATTTCGCTGCCAGGACGGAGGTGCGAGTAAGGGCCCAGCACAGCCCCATTTCCAACCACCGTCTCTTCGAGTACGCACCCAGGACGGACCAGAACTTCATTTCCGATCTGCGAATTGTGAATGATCGAATAGGAACGAATGCGACAGTCGCTGCCGATACGAGTGTTGCCAAGGAGCTGAACAAAAGGCTCGATCGTGGTATCTGAAGCGATTTCGACGTCCCAATCAATCACACAAGTCTCGGGATAGAAAATCGTCACGCCCTCTGACATCAGCTTCTGGCATTTTTCCATTCGCAATTTGTGATCCAGTTCGACCAATTCCGCGCGTGTGTTGCTGCCGAGAATTTCTGAACCATTTTCGACCTTTATTGCAGATACACGTTCCTTCGCCTTGTAAAGCACAGAGACCATGTCGGTGAGGTAGTACTCGTTATGCGGATTGTCGGTCTTGAGCCGCTTGATATTCCCAAAAAGTGGCTTGCTAGAGAATGCGTAAAACCCCGAGTTGATTTCGCGGATTTTTCGCTGAGCGGGCGTGGCTGATTTTTCTTCAATGACTGCTTTTATGTTTCCGTTGGATCCGTTGCGTATCAGCCTTCCGTACCCTGTGGGGTTTTCCAGATTCGCGCTCAGAATTGTCATCGCGGCCTTCTTCTGCTGATGAAAATCGCGCAACTTCACAATGGTTTCGAAGGTGATCAGCGGCGCATCGCCGGAGAGCACGATGACTTGATCGTATTCCCCGAGCGCTGGCTCCGCACACATGATGGCGTGTCCAGTACCGCGCTGTGGTTCCTGCAGGACAAATTGGACTCCGGTGTTCTGTACGGCTGCGCGAACCTTATCCGCTTCGTGGCCAATAATTACATAAACGTCTTCCGGCTTGCTCACACGCAATGCGGCGGCAATGACGTGCGCGAGAAGCGGCTTGCCTCCGACTTCGTGCAAAACTTTGGGGTGCCTGGATTTCAGTCGCGTGCCTTTGCCCGCCGCCATAATGGCGATCGCGGTTCGCAGAGTCGACTTATTGGTGCGATTCTTCACAAGCTCAAATATAAACTGCGGAATCTCTCACATCGAAGATTGCGAGCTGGGGGGTATACACAATCTGGCTACGCCATCTGTACCCGCCGCTGTACGTTAGCACTCAGAGTGCTAGTACCTAAGTGTAAATTCGCGGAAGTACGCCCTGCTAGAATCCGTTCAGTAACGTATGAAGCCCCTCCCCAAGCCTTACCGGGCTGCTGTATTTGCTGCAGTTGTCTCTTTGTGCTCGATCGCAGGGGCGCAGACGGTCGTACGACAAATATCCGCCAGCAATAACGGCCCTTTTCAGCTGCAGGTCCAAACCAGCGCTCAGGTTTTACCCCAGGCGCAAGTAATCACGGATCCAGAACGGCTGGTCATTGATATCCCAACTGCGGTTCCCGGTTCCGGTTTGCGCAACCAGAATGTAAATCGAGGGGAAGTGGAACGTATCCGCGTGGGACTGTTCTCGAGTCGCCCGCCGGTCACAAGAATCGTTTTGGACCTGAAATCGCCCCAGTGGTACCGAATCGCGCCTGCGCCATCAGGATTTACGGTTACGCTTGGGGCCAACCAGGAGAATTCCGGAGCTCCTTCGGAAATCGGACAAACCGTCGGCTGGGTGTCCGCGACGACAGCGGCGACGAACGTCGTCCGGCGGGATGCCTTTACTGTGCGGAAGACCGCAGCTGCTGGCCTACCCAACGGTGTTCGGGTTCTGTACGACCGCGGCTTGCTCGAGATTCACGCCCGAAATGCAACCCTTTCAGAAGTGCTGTTTCAGATTCACAAACTGACAGGAGCTGAAATCGCGATTCCGTCAGGCACCGAGCAGGAACATGTTGCGGCCGACCTGGGGCCCGCGCCTGCCAGCGTGGTCCTGGCAGGACTGCTGAACGGCTCGGACCTCAACTTTGTAGTGGTCGGGTCGGAGGTCGATCCAAGTGCGCTGCGCAGCGTGATTCTCACACATCGCGGGCCCGGTTTCGCAGACTATATTCCCAGCGAGACCGAATCCTCGGTTGCCGATAACGTTCCGCAAGATAGTCCGGAAATTCAGCCGCAAGTTGATCCACGCCCAGAAGATATTCCGCAACAAGCCGTGCAGGATCCCCAGGCTGATCAACCAACTCCTCCTGACCAGCCTTCGAACTGACACAGATCAGCGTCCTAAAACGCCACCCATTGCTGGCCGCTCACATAAAGCAGGACCGCGATCGCAGCGGCTATCCCGAAGGGAACTTTTGCTGATTGAGGATCGTCAATAGTGAGGTCACCCGCCGGTGCACGGAGGACAAACAGTGAAACGAAAATTCTTCCCACGTTGCGGAGGGTTTGCCAGACTCTTCGTTTCCAAAGCACCAACACAATCGCCATAACCAAATTGATCAGCAATGTGAGGAATAGCACGGGAATCAATCTGCGCGGTCCGAAGAATGCACCTAATGCGCCGACCAGTTTCCAATCACCCCCGCCGAGTTGACGAAGGAGGACGAATGGGAGCAGGATGCCCAGTCCTAGTAGAGCCCCAAGTAACGACTGAAGGGCAGCATGTTTACCCGCAGCGATTCCGTGGAGGAGAATTACAACTGGAACAGCTGGATAAGTAAGCCAGTTGGGAATCCTGCGCCAACGCAGGTCGGTAAAGCCAGCTGCAAGGGCGAACGCAGCAGCTGATATCCAAAGAGTGATGGCCAAGGTTGCGTTAAATTTTAAATGCGAGCAGCAGACGCCGGGAATAAAAAAGGCGCTCATGGAGCGCCTCCGATGCTTAACTCGTAACGTCCTTACCGCGCAAGAGCGCCGCTGTTGCGGTCGGCGATGACTTTCTTAGCGTTTTCTGCGAGAGCGCGCGCTTGCGGCAGCAGATCCAGCCCCTTGAGAACCTCGGGATCGGTCTCTGCCTTCACCTTTAAGCCTTCTTCCTGGCCAAAGGCGTCGACGAAAATTTCGCTCTTGATGTTCGAACGGATCCACTCATCGTTTTGCATCAAGTCCGCCTCGGTATAAGCGACTTTGTCAGCATCAAGCGATTTGCGGAACTCCTGCATTACCGTTTCGTCAACTTCAAGATTCTTCGTGACGTGATGCGAGAGGATGTAGTGCTTGGCAAAGTTGAAGAAGGCATAGTGCTGCAAAAGTGTGTCCTGGAAGTGATTACTTTTAATGGGATCAACTTTGACGTCTGGAGTAATGCCGCCGCCACCGTAAACTGTGCGGCCGCTATCCGTGAGCTTCACTTCCTTATTGGTTGTGTCGCCGATACCGTCGCGGTCAAAGTAATAGTCGTAGAGCGATACGTTGCTGTAATCGCGTTGAATTAACCGGCCGCTCGGTGTGTAGTACTTAGCGGTGGTCAATGCCAGGCCGGTATCGTTCGAAAGCGGATACACAGTCTGAACCAGGCCCTTGCCAAACGTGGTCTCACCCACAACCAGACCACGATCGTGGTCTTGGATGGCTCCAGCCACAATCTCTGCTGCTGAAGCGGTGCCACGATTTACGAGCACAACCAGCGGATAGTCTCGCCCACCATTGCCATGGGTTGCACTATAACGGCGCTCGGGTGAAGAACGGCCGTGGTGCGAAACAATCACCTGACCCTTGTGCAGAAACTTGTCCGCCACGCCGACGCCTTCATTCAACAATCCGCCAGGATTCTGGCGAAGGTCAAGAATTAGTCCCTTCATCTCGCCGGATTGATTGAAGTTGTCCAGAGCGTCCTGGACTTCTTTTTCCGTCGTCTCGTTAAACTGAGCGATATGCATATAACCGACGCCAGGGCGTATCATGAAATGCAAATCGACGCTGTAGCGTGGAATCTCATCGCGGATAACGGTAAATTCCAGCGGCTTCTCTGAGCCTTCCCGCAGAATGGTGATGTGGACGGTTGTACCTTTGGGTCCCTTTAGCAGGTCTGCCACATCGCTGGTGCTCATGTTGTCGGTGGGCTTACCATCAACCGCAACGATGATGTCTCCAGGATGGATCCCCGCGCGATAAGCCGGCGTCCCGGCAAACGGGGCAATCACGATGACCTTGTTGTTACGCGGACCCACGGTCATGCCTACTCCGTAATACTTACCGCGCTGATCTTCACGAAGCAGGGAATAAGACTTGGGGTCGAAGAAATTCGAGTGCGGGTCGAGCACATGCAGCATGCCAGGAATGGCGCCGTTGTAAATGGCCTTATCTGGGTTCACCGCCTCGGCGTAATTCTGTTCAACGATGTTATAAACTTCGGTGAACTGCTTGAGGCTGGCACTGACGTCTGAATCACTATCGTGGGCCGTTGAGGGATTCTTCTGCGCAAAAACCACTCCCAGGAATCCACAAAGCGCCAAAAAAATAACGATCAGAACGGAACTTCGTTGAGAACTACGGGGCATCTTCAATTTCCTCGTGCCGGTCGCGGAGGCGCCCAGGCAAGCTAATCTGTGCAGTATAACACGCGAAAAAACATAAACTTAGACGATTGACCGGGTACGGTTGTCGTCAGGAGATCGCACAGTCTTAGGATGCTGGAAGATACTGAAATGATGCGTTTACGAAGGAAAACTGGTCTGCGGATTGCGGCGAACTTCGAAATGGCCCGACGGGTTAGTTGGCGAGTTTCTTCAAGAATTCCTGTTCATCTAGCCGGTACTTAAAGGCCTTGCGGCCATCGATGAAAACGACGGGAACCTCGTCGGTGAATTGGCGCTTCAGCTGGTCGTCGGCTTCGACGTCGACCTCGCGCCACTGAAAACCGCCGCGGCGCTCAAGTTTTGTGAGCTTCTCCTTCACGATCTCGCAAAGATGGCAACCTTTGCGTGAATACACGATGACTTGTCGAAGCAGCGACATGGCGCAGAGTCTAGCAGAGGAAGATCAGCTTTTCCATACACAAGCCGAAATTTATGAGGGATGCTCCATTAGTTTGTCGCGAACGGGAGCACGAACGTAACGAGTGTCGCTGTTCGCATCGGGATAGAATCCAACTGTCAGAATCGCCTACAGAGATTTCTTTGTGCCGCAGCCTCACGTGGTTGATCTGCAACCCGATAGCGTTTCGGTCAGTAACCTTTTGCGAAGGCAACTACTAGCACACCCTACTCTTGCCTTGGCGACTGTCCTGGTCGCGGCCACAGCCTTTCTGTATCTGCCATCACTGCGAAACCAGTTCGTCAATTACGACGATCCCGCATATGTGCTTAGGAACACTCACGTGCTCCAAGGGCTTTCCTGGAAGAATATAGCCTGGGCGTTGAGTTCTACCGCAGAGGCCAATTGGCACCCGCTCACCTGGCTGTCGCACATGGCTGACGTACAGCTTTTCCGCTTGAACCCAGCCGGCCACCATTTCGCAAATCTGCTCTTGCATGTCTGCAATGTGCTTTTGCTTTTTCTATTGCTGAGAGCAGCAACTAGTTCAGCTCTCAGCAGCGCAGTGGTTGCCGCATTATTCGCCGTCCACCCCCTCAATGTCGAATCAGTGGCATGGGTTGCCGAGCGTAAGTCCTTGCTTTCGACGTTCTTCATGTTCTTGGCCTTCTGGGCGTGGGGTGGCTTTTTAAGAGATCGTTCAATTGCCCGGTATGCGGTGACCGCGTCTTTATTTGCGCTGTCTCTTATGGCGAAGCCTATGACGATAACTTTCCCGTTCCTGCTCCTGTTGGCTGACTATTGGCCGCTATGCAGGGCGAGACGCAACAATGTCGTCGAAGATCCGGTTTCCATGTTGTTCGTCGAGAAAATTCCTCTGTTTGCGATGTCCGCACTGAGCGCTGCAGTTACGGTCTATGCTCAGCATGCTGGCGGCGCTTTGGGTACGACGGCTGCGCTCCCCTTCAAATGGCGAATCGAAAATGCGATTTACTCGTACGCAGTCTACCTGTTCAAAGCTGTCTGGCCATCAAAGCTCGCCGTTTTTTATCCTCATCCCGAAGGCAGTCTTGGGCTCTGGAAAGTTATCCTGGCGGGCGCCCTGGTTCTGGCTATAACGGGCTTGTTCTATTTCCATCGCCGCAGGCGTTACCTTATCGTCGGCTGGCTCTGGTTCCTGGGAACGTTATTTCCAGTAATCGGCATCGTGCAAGTTGGTAGGCAAGGATGGGCAGATCGGTACGCCTACATCCCATTGATCGGAATTTTTGTCGTTTTGATGTGGCTGGGCTCCGAACTCCTTCAAAGAGCTCACATCTCTCGGCAGCTAGCTGGCACAGCCGTCGTCGCTATGATTGTTGGCTATGCATCGATATCCTATCGGCAAATCCACTACTGGCATGACAGCTATACGCTATTCAGCCGTGCCCTCGAAGTCACAACCAACAATTCGATCGCCGAAGACAATCTCGGCGAAGCATTGGTCGAACTCGGACATCCGGAGCTTGCGATCCCGCATTTCCGGGCGGCGGTGCGAATTTCGCCCACAACAGCCACTCCGTACTATAACCTTGGCACCCTGTTCCAGATGCAGGACAGGCTTGAAGAAGCCAAGCGTCAGTATCTGTCCGCGCTGCAGTATTCGTCTGATTCGCAAGAGTTGGCGCAGACCCATAACAATCTTGGCGCGCTGCTTATGCGCACCGGGAATCTGCCCGAAGCGAAGTCACATTTTGACGCAGCTCTGGCTATCGACCCAAACAAAGTAAACAGTCTTCTCGGGAGGGGAATGGTGGAATATCGCCAGAATGCCTTAGACGGTGCTTTAGAAGATTTTATTCGAGCCTCGGCAGTTGACCCTTCACCCCTCGCATCTTTTTGGATCGGCCGGGTGCTTGAAGATAAGGGCCGATCACGCGAAGCTGCTATCTCGTACGAGCAGGCCCTACGTATGTCGCCAAATTTGCACGAAGCCCAAGAGCGGTTGGACGTACTCCGCTCCAGGTTGGACCGTTAGACAATTTGCTTTTTGATCAGTTCCGCGCGGTTCTTTGCAGCGCGGTTTGAACGTCTCGCCAACCGAGTCCTCGAAAACGATACAATCCCGCAATGACTGTTGAGAAGCCCTTAGCGGGCAAGGTCGCGCTGGTCACTGGCGGAGCAAAGCGCCTGGGCAGAGCCTCGGCTTTGGCATTAGCGGAAGCAGGCGCAGATGTTGCCATCACGTTTCTACGATCGAAGAGCGAGGCGAAGGCAACAGTTGCCGAACTGCAAAAAACAGGCGTTCGCGCAATCAGCGTTCCTTGCGATGTTGCCAGACCGAACAGTGTTCGTGCGGCAGTCAAAGATGTCGTAGAGAAGTTTGGGCGGGTCGACATACTGGTTAACAATGCGGGCGCATACGAAACCGTCGCGTTTCAGGAGCTCACAGTTGAGCAATGGGATTCGATCTTCGCCGTCAATGTGCGCGGCCCCTTTCTTCTCGCCAAAGAGTGCCTGCCGTACCTGGGCAGAAGGAAGGGTAGGATTATCAATTTGGGATCCCTCGGCGGCGTGCGCGCGTGGGCCGAGCACGTGCACTACAACTCGTCGAAAGCCGCAATGCATATGCTTACAAAGGCAATGGCGAAAGCGCTGGCGCCTGACATCTCTGTAAACTGTGTGGCTCCGGGGATGATTGATCTCGGCGAAAAATCTGCGCGCGGTTTCATGTCGCGCATGGCAAAGCAAACGCCAATGCGGCGCAATGGAACGGACAAGGATATCGCTGCAGCGGTCGTATTCTTTGCGACTGCACCGAAGTTCATAACCGGGCAGATTCTGGTCGTCGATGGCGGCTTGGGGCTGTGAAGGGCCCTATCGCCCGTTGTGGACCGACTAGCTTCAAGGATTTCGTCTTGAGAAGACTAACTTTCATTCTTTTTGCACTCATATTTTGCGTCACGAACTTGCGCGCGCAGGATGGCGCAGTCCCGACGTCAAGAGCGGATGTCGGGAATGTCGTTCCTGTAAATAAGGAAACCCCTCAGGTAACGAATCGTTCTCGGAATCTGTTTGCGCAGCCGCAAACGTTTCCGTTGTGGGAGCGAGCGGTTCCGGGAGCTCAAGGTAACGCCGATGAAGACAACCCAACACTGACGTTCTATCCCTCGGTCAATCCTGGCTCGACAGGAACTGCCGTGATAGTCGCTCCTGGTGGCAGTTACATGGTTCTCGCCATTAATCACGAAGGCCGCCAAGTCGCAAGCTGGCTGAACTCTCTGGGTGTGACCGCATTTGTTCTGAAGTATAGGCTCGGTCCGAAATATCACCATCCGATTGAACTCGAAGACGCACAGCGTGCGATTCGATTGGTCCGGTCGCGCGCCGAAGAGTACGGCATTCAACCGGATCGCGTTGGCTTTATGGGTTTCTCCGCTGGGGGCCACCTCGCTTCAACCGCCGGCACGCATTTTGACATCGGGAAACCGAATGCGAACGATCCGGTGGATCGTGTCAGCTCTCGTCCCGATTTCTTAATCCTGGCGTATCCGGTCATTTCGTTTGTGGCCCCTTACGCGCATTCGCGATCCGAACAGAACTTGCTCGGTCCAAACCCGAGCCTGCAGCTGAGAGAGGAGCTTTCAAACGAGCTGCACGTGACTCCGCAGACACCCCCCACTTTTCTTTTCAGCACAACTACCGATAAGACGGTGCCAGTGCAAAACTCAGTTGCGTTCTATCTGGCTCTCCTCAATGCCGGGGTCCCTGTCGAAATGCATATCTTCCAACGAGGTCCTCATGGGGTGGGTTTGGATCTCGCGGATCCCGCACTTGGCCAATGGCCAACGCTGTTAGCCAACTGGATGCGGGCGCGAGGGTTGCTGCGGAAATGAAAGTGCGTCCGCCGCAGTATTTCAGATTTCTCTTCTCGGCGATGGCGGCAATTGTATTGCGGCTCTGCGTGCCGTCCCTTACCGCGCAAACCGGACCGCAACAGGGTGGAAGTGAAATTCAAATTTGGACTTCCGGCGGGCATTCGGTTTCCGGCGGCCGTGGCGATACCGGGATATGGAACCTCGGCCTGCGGTATGGCTGGGTTCTCCTTGACTCACACGGGCCGAGTTTCCTGAGAGGAAGGTTTGAGTATGCAGTTGATGCCGTTCCGGCCTACTTGATCTTTCAGCCAGCAAATACAGCCTATGGCGTTGGGCTGAATCCGCTGAATTTGAAATGGAACTTCGAGCGCCGAGGCAATTTGGTTCCGTACACTGAGCTGAGTGGCGGGTTGCTGTTTACAACACACCAAGTTCCGCCCGGTACTTCGAGCGTGAACTTTACTCCGGGGGCGGCGTTTGGAATGCATTTTCTGCGCCCGCGCTTTGCCTGGACGGTAGAGGCGCGCTATTTGCATATCTCGAATGCAGGGCTGAGCAGAATAAACCCGGGGATAAACACGTTTGAAGTAAGGTTCGGGATAGGGAAGTTTAGGAAGTAAAGTTTCCATCCTCGCAGTTGTCCTACCATCCTGAACGACGATTTTGAGTGCGTCAGCCTGACTGATAGAATTCAGCGCAGACATGACCAAAACTCGTTACCACTACAATGTCATTCTTCGTCCCGAGCCGGAGGGCGGCTTCACCGCAGTGGTGCCGGCATTGCCAGGCTGCGTCACGTACGGGAAAAATCTTTCCGAAGCCAGGAAGATGGTTAAAGATGCGATCGCGGGGTACATTGCAAGCCTTAAGAAGCATAAAGAACCTATTCCCACCGACGACGAGACGTTGCTTACATCTCTGGACTTAGAATATGCCTCGGCTCCCAGCCGTTAGGCCGAGAGATCGTTCGCTTCCTTGAGCAGAACGGCTTTCTCCTCGACCACGCTTCTGGCAGTCATTTCATCTATTACGATCCAGCTTCGCGACGCCGTGCCGTTGTTCCCAAACACAATCGCGACCTTCCGAAAGGAACTCTCATGTCTTTACTCAGAGAAGCTGGCTTCTCACGTGATGATTTTTTGGAGTTTCTGGGGAAATAGACAAGCCAACTCTTAACAAATGTCTTGCCGGACCCCAGCTCATCAGATCACTTCACCTCAGTCGTAATATTCCAAGCCCAAGTGCGTAATCAACTCCTCGCCTTTGAGATGGCGCAAAGTGTTCTTCAGCTTCATGAGCTGGATGAACAGATCATGTTCTGGATACAGCCCCGGCAACGTCATCGGAGACTTGAAGTAAAAGCTGAGCCACTCCTGGATGCCGATGTCTCTCAGCTCAGAACACCGCTGCGCTAAGTCAAGGAACAAGACGAGATCAAGGACAATCGGCGCGGCCAGTATCGAGTCTCGGCAGAGGAAATCAACCTTGATCTGCATGGGATAGCCGAGCCAGCCGAATATGTCGATATTGTCCCACCCCTCCTTGTTATCGCCCCGAGGCGGATAATAGTTGATGCGGACAACGTGGCTAAACTTTCCATACAGGTCAGGGTACAAATCAGGCTGAAGGATATGCTCCAGCACCGATAGCTTGGATTCCTCTTTGGTTTTGAAAGAGCCCGGATCGTCGAGCACCTCACCGTCGCGATTGCCGAGAATGTTGGTCGAGAACCAACCGTTCAATCCGAGCAGGCGAGCTTTAAATCCTGGCGCGAGGATCGTCTTCATCAGCGTCTGGCCAGTCTTAAAATCTTTTCCGCAAATCGGGGCTTCGTTCTGGCGGGAGAGTTCATGCATGACCGGCAGGTCGACCGTCAGGTTCGGGGCGCCGTTCGCGAAGGGAACTCCTTCCATCAAAGATGCATAAGCGTAAATCATCGAAGGCGCGATCGCATCGTCGTTTGTCTGAAGCGCCTTTTCGAAAGCCTTGAGTGACTGGTGTGCCAACGTCGGCTGCAGGAATACTTCAGTCGACCCGCACCAGATCGTGATCAGCCGCGAAGCTCCCGAGCTCTTCTTGAACTCCCGAATGTCAGCGCGGACCTGCTCGGCAAGCTCCATCTTGTTCTTGCCTTTTTTCACATGGTGGCCGTCGAGCTTCTTAACATAATTCCGATCAAATACTGCCGGCCTGGGCTTGATCGAGCTCAGAAAGGGCTTCACCTGGTTGAGCAGCTCATGTTCCAGAACACCCGCCTTGCTCGCGGCGGTATACATGTCGTCGTCAAACGGATCCCAACCTGTAAAGACCAGGTCACTCAGACCAGCCAGGGGGACAAATTCCTTGACCAGAGGAGAGCGGCCATCGGTACGCTTTCCGAGCCGAATAGTCCCCATCTGGGTCAACGAGCCAAAGGGCTGCGCGAGACCCTTACGCACAGCCTCAACTCCGGCCACGAAAGTTGTTGCAACCGCGCCCATTCCGGGGATCATTATGCCCAGCTTTCCTTTTGCGGGCTGAATTTCTGAGGTTTTGGGCTTGGTTTGGGCAGTCTGTCGGCGTGCGGCCATTTAGGGCATCATCCTTAAGCGATTATGAAGTTTTGGGCAAACGGGTATGTTCTCGTATTCACGAAGCTTTTGCAACTTTATGGGGCTGAACGGGGAAGGAGAGGCATCGAATAGAGACAGGTAACTCCGCAGCGGAAAGATGCGTCCAACCGATCAGGGATTGCTTTGCATCGCGGCGTATAATTTGCACTGGGCTGAGGGTGGGCGATCTGGAGGTCTATATGAAAAGTGTGTTGTCATTTGGCGCGGCTTTATTACTGGCCGCTTGCATGGTTTCGCCCTCCTTTGCAGGGGACAAAGACAAAGATAAAGACAAAGATAAAGACAAATCGTCCACTCCGGCGGCCAGCGCCCCGGTTGAGCCCTCCGCGACTAAGACTCCGCACGACGGGAGCATTAACGACGTTGATGCTATCGGGAATCGCAACGTCGGCTGTGCGAAGGGCATGGGCAACTGGTACAGCCTGGAAAAACAGATCGCCATGGGAAAGCAAATTTCCCAGCAGGTTGAAACCCAGTCTAAGGTGATTAACGATCCAATCATTTCCGAGTACATCAATCGTCTGGGACAGAACATCGTTCGGAACTCGGATTCTCAAGTGCCGTTCACGATTAAGGTGATCGATTCCGACGATATCAACGCTTTCGCGTTGCCGGGCGGTTTCTTTTATGTGAATTCCGGTCTGATTCTGGCTGCGGACGAGGAAGCCGAGCTAGCTGGCGTTATGGCCCATGAGATCGGCCACGTAGCCGCGTGCCACGCAGCGCGCGAAAACACTCGCGCCAACCTGATGCAGATGATGACGATCCCTCTGATTTTCATGGGCGGACCAATCGGCTACGCGGCCTATGAAGGAGCGGGCTTGGCTGTGCCACTCACGTTCCTGAAGTTTTCGCGAGGCTTCGAGGCGCAGGCGGATTACCTTGGCGTGCAGTACATGTACAAGGCCGGATACGATCCCCAGGCCTTCATCTCGTTCTTTGAAAAAGTGCAGGCGATGGAGAAGAAAAAGCCAGGCACGATTTCGAAGGCATTTGAAACCCATCCGCAGACACCCGATCGCATTCAATCCTCGCAAGCCGAGATTGCGAAGATATTGCCGGCGAAATCGGAGTATGTCGTAACTACTTCGGAGTTTGACACGGTGAAGTCGCGACTGGCGGCAATTGAGAACCGTCACAAGCTGAATGACGAAAAGGATGGCAAGAAACCCACGCTACGGCGGGCCTCATCGACTGATAAGAACGGGACGGACGATAAGACCACTAACGATGATGGCCGCCCAACCCTGAAGCGTCGCCCTGACGACAATAATCAGTAAGACCATCAGTACCAGAAATGGAAGAGGCGGGACGAAGTCCCGCCTCTTTTACCAGGTGCGCAGATCCAGGTGCGTGCGCGAGTTAAGCCGCTTCTTTGGTTGCCAGAGAACGCACTGGAGCGAGCGCAGGCTTTCCGCTCACGATTTTCATCTGTTTCCAGTCGTACGGCAGCTCTTTGCCGCAATCCAGGCACACGACGTAGGTTCCCGTGGCGAATGCAGCCTGGCTGCGACGGCCCTTCTTGATTGTGATCGGGAAGCTGTAATGGTGGTGCCAGCAACCGAAGAAAGCGTTGACTACCCGCGACAACATCTTTCTACCTCCCACAGATGCTCTCGGCCTGGGAGCCGGGGGAAGCATCATCTACTTAGATTCCCGTTCTGTGGAAAGGGTTCGCAGGATTACACGGAAGTGTCATGTCGTGCAACCCTGCTGATTAAAAGGATTTACCGTGCTCTGCCTTCTGGACCGCTTTTTTTGTGGGACTTACAGCGGGTTGCTATTGCTGATCGGAGCTTGGTTTCGAGATCTTCGGGGAGCTCGTAGAGCTTGGAATCGCGATAAATCTCAATGGTCTTCTTCGTGGTATCGCAAACAACGTAGCAGTTGTGGCACCAAGCCAGGTGCTCTTCCAGTTCGGATTTTGTGGTAGCGTCGATTACGCCATCCAGGTAATCGGTTAATTCGTGGAGAAACTCAGAGCATTTCACCGGGTCCCATCTCCACTACCAGGTTTTGCTTGCGATCCATTGAATCGATCCCTTCTTTGAAAATATTTGTTCAAGCGTTCCCGCAACTGCAGCCTCGCACGCAGCAACCTCGACTTCACGGCCGGAACACTTAAGTCCAATGCCTCGGCTGTTTCCTCGGTCGAAAGACCCTCGACATCTCGCAATACAAACACGGTCCGGAATGTCGCCGGCAAACCGTGAATTGTGCGATCTAAGATGTCGCGCAACTCCGCTTGGGTGTATTGCTGCTCCGGATTTGGTGACCAATCGGCCACTTCCCGGGGCACCGAATCGTCTTCCGTCTTTACGTCTTCGTCGAGCGAAACCGTGCGTTCGGGACGCCGACGGCGAAGCTTCATTAACGCTTCGTTCACCGCAATCCGCACCAGCCAGGTATAAAACTTTGACTGCCCCTGAAACTGGGCCAGATTGTTATACGCCTTTAAGAACGCGTCCTGCACAACGTCTTCCGCATCCTCACGGTTTTGAGTGATGTGCTGCGCGATGCGAAAAACGTTACGGTCATAACGGCGGACCAACTCTTCAAATGCGTCGACCTCGCCCGCTTTTGCCCGTTGAACCAGCGCCAGCTCATCGCTGACCGGTTCCGTTACTTTTGGTTGGATTGCACCCATTCGACATTCGATGCAGGATTTTTCACATTAAACGGCAGTTTAAGTGGAAGGGACCTGGATCGTGCCCTCTATTCTAATTGCTGGGCTAGATTTGCGCTATTGCGATCCGGCATTTCGCGGATCTTGACGAATTGGGCCTCGTGAAGGTAGCCGTTACGTCCGTTACCTTCACCGCTGGCCCTATTCCGGCAAGAATGCTTACAATGCCGCAAAAGCGCACGATAGTCCTTCTCTTAGGCGCCCTTCTGACGCCCGCTCTGTTATCTGCAAAGCAGCTGGCGGTCGTCACCGATACCTCAAATTCCACGGCCAACCTGACCACCGCGGAGCTGGTGAAGATATTCACCATCCAGACGCACAACTGGTCGGACGGCAAGCCGGTGATCGTTGTCATACGTGATCCATCGAGTTCCGATATGGAGATCGTATTACGCAAGGTTCTCAACATGACGCCGGTCCAGGCGCGTGCGTTTATCCAGACGCACAAAGCCAACGTTGTGGTCGCTGATTCGGACCAAGCGGTCCTGAAGTTTGTTGCCGGCAATCGGGGCGCAATCGGCATTGTCGATCTCTACTCGCTTACCAAGGACGTGACAGTCGTTAAGGTGAATGGCAAATTACCAGTCGAGCAGGGGTATCTGCTACGAGGAAACTAAGACAATGAAATCAGCCGCACTCGTTGTTGCTGTCACGGTCGGATCCTGGATTTGCGCCACTGCTCAAACCGAGCATGCGGAAATTGCGCCGCAAGCTAAGGACTCATTGCCGCTAAGCGCCAAGTCAACAAAAGTGCTCAAACTAGTCGATCAAGCCTGGGTGTTGGATTCGGACAGAGGCGAGCTGAAAAAATCCATCGAGGTCATGCGCAGGGTTGTGAAAATGGACCCCAAGTTTGCCATGGGCCACGAGATTCTGGCGCAGATCAGCCTTGATCCCGCTGAGCAAGTAAAAGAGCAGGCGCTGGCATCAGCAACCAGACGCAACGCCACTGCGGCGGAGCAGACCGTGATCGATTGGTTCCAGAATGCCGCCGATCACAAGCTGATTCCAGCTATTACAAGCATGAACGAGGTTTTGGCGCAGTATCCGCACGACCGCTGGCTGGTTTTTCTGGCGAACTCGTGGCTGATGCAGCAGATGCAGTACAAGCGTGGCGCGGAAGTTTACGAAGCGTCCGGAATCAAGAACTCACCGGGCTTGATGAACAACGTTGCTTACACCTATGCGCACATGCGTCAGTTCAAGAAGGCGTTCGCGCTGATGGAGCAGTACGTAAAGCTGATGCCGCACGAAGCGAACCCCAACGATTCTTATGCCGAACTGTTGCGGATGGCGGGCCAATACGAGGCTGCCGTCGAACACTACCGAGCAGCCTTGGCCATCAATCCGCAGTTCTACACCTCAGCGTATGGAATCGCTGATACGTACCTGCTGATGGGCGAAGAGGTGCGGGCGCGGGAAGAATATAAAAAAGCATTTGAAAAGTTTCCCTCGGTCCCCGAGGGCGAATACGTTCAGTGGAAGACGCGCGAGGCGACTACTTACCTCTACGAGAACGATATTTCGAATGCAAACACGGCTTTCGAGTCGCTGGCGGAGTACGCGCACTCGAAGCACATGAGCCAGGTAGAAGCAGATACGTACCGGCAGATGGCGCTCTATCAGACTCGCTCTGACAAAGCAAGGCAACTCCTGCGCAAGGCAGAAGCGGCTCTGGCCGAAGGTAAGAGTGTATCTCCGGCAGGGATCCATCAGGAGATGGCGCAGATTCTGCGTGCGCGTGTGGAAGTGGCGATTAAGATCGGTGATACGAGGAGCGTGGCAACCGCTGTTGCGCGCCTGTCTGATCTCTCGAATAAGTACGGTGATGACAGAATTATCGAGTCCTCATATCAGGGCGCCGAAGGCGCGCGGCTGTTCCAGGCGCAAAGATACAAAGAAGCCATCGCACATCTCGAGGAAGATGCCGACAATCCACTCTCGCTCAACCGACTGGCTGTTGCCTATCGGCGGAGCGGGTACATCTCCGGAGCAAAACGCACGGAAGAAACACTCGCAAATTTTAACGATCCGACCGTGGAACAGGCTTTGATCGTGCCCGCGTTCCGCAAATGCCTCCAGCAGCGAAACTGCGATCTGGCGGTTAAAAACGCGGCATTGACCCGGTGAATACTGTATAAGGCTCGGCCAAAGTAAACAGTGTTGTTCAGCCTTTCGAGGCATTGCCTAAAATTGGAGCAGTCGCTCTATGCCTCTTCCTGCTCCTTCAACTTTGCCAGCACGCTGAAGTCTTCGAGTGTCGTGGTATCGCCTTTCACTTCGCCGTTTGTGGCGAGCTCCCGCAAAAGCCGGCGCATGATCTTTCCACTGCGGGTTTTGGGCAAGGCGTCGGTGAAGCGGATGTCATCTGGTTTTGCAAGCGAGCCAATTTCCTTTGCGACCCACTTTCTGAGCTCCTCTTTGAGCTCTGTCGTCGGCGTGCGGCCTCCTTCAAGCGTCACAAATGCTGAGATCGCTTGACCCTTCACTTCGTCCGGCCTGCCTACGACCGCAGCTTCGGCAACGTAATCGTGCGCGACGAGGGCTGACTCCACTTCCATCGTGCTCAACCGATGGCCGGACACGTTAATGACATCATCCACGCGGCCCATGATCCAGAAGTAGCCGTCCTTGTCTTTGCGCGCGCCGTCGCCCGTGAAATACATCCCAGGAATTTGCGACCAATACTGCTTCACGTAGCGATCAGGATCGCCGTAGATCGTACGCAGCATTCCCGGCCAGGGCTGCTTCAGCACAAGAAATCCTCCGGAACCCGCGGGGACCGGCTCGCCATCCATTGTGACAATCTCGGCCACAATTCCGGGAAAGGGCTTTGTGCCTGAGCCGGGCTTGGTTGCGATCGCGCCCGGAATGGGCGTGATCATGATATGGCCGGTTTCGGTCTGCCACCATGTGTCGACGATCGGGCAGCGATTATGGCCGATAACTTCGCGATACCACATCCAGGCTTCGGGATTAATCGGCTCGCCTACAGTGCCGAGCAGGCGCAAGCTGTCGAGCTTGTGCTTTTTTGGCCACTGGTCTCCCCAACGAATAAAAGTACGAATTGCGGTGGGAGCGGTGTAAAGAATGTTTACCTGATGGCGATCAACGATTCGCCAGAAACGATCTGGCTCGGGAAAATTCGGTGCACCCTCATACATCAGACTCGTAGCGCCGTTTTGCAGCGGGCCGTAGACGATGTAGCTGTGGCCTGTAACCCAACCGATATCAGCTGTACACCAGTACGTGTCCTCTTCGTGAAGATCGAAGACCCACTTGGTTGTGATGTACGTGCCAACCGAATATCCGCCAGTTGTATGCACCACGCCTTTGGGTTTGCCCGTTGTGCCTGAGGTGTAGAGGATATACAGCGGATGCTCAGCATCGAGCGGCTCCGGTGGGCACTCGTCCGAGGCGGTTGACATCAGCTCGTGCCACCAGTGATCGCGGCCGGACTGCATGTTGATCGGGGTTCCGGTGCGCTTGTAGACAACAACATTCTTAACGGACGGACAGGATTTCAGCGCCTCCTCGACGGCAGGGAAGAGTCTTACTTCAGCGCCGCGCCGATATGCACCATCCTGCGTGACTACAGCGACCGCTTGTGAATCCTGAATTCGATCGACCAGCGCGTGCGAGGAGAATCCACCGAATACGACGGTGTGTGGCGCGCCGATTCGCGCACAGGCCAACATGGCGATCGGGAGCTCGGGCGTCATGCCCATGTAGATGGCGACGCGGTCGCCTTTCTTTATGCCGAGGGACTTCAGCACATTCGCGAATTTCTGCACTTCGCAAAGCAGTTGCTGATAGGTCAGCGTGCGCACATCGCCGGGTTCACTCTCCCAGATCAGAGCTGCTTTGTTTTTGCGGTGTGTCTGAACGTGCCGGTCAAGGCAGTTATAAGAAAGGTTGATCTGGCCGCCGACAAACCACTTCGCCCAGGGATTTTTCCATTCAAGAACTTTCTCCCACGGCTTGAACCAATGCAGCTCACCGGCGATACGCCCCCAGAATTTGTCCGGATTCTCGACGGATTCCTGATAAATGCGCTCGTAGTCTTCCAGGCTCTTGATGTGCGCTGAACACCGGAAGTCGTCTGACGGCTCGAACTTACGTGCTTCCTGAAGGACGGAATCGATATTCGCGCTGGGAGCTGGGATAGTTGCCTTGTCGGCCATTCAAGGTCCTCGATCTGGGATTCAGTTGCCGGAGTGCATTTTACTTCGACCGAAGTGATGTTGGAAACCACTGGCGAGTTCTCGTGAGCGGAGCAGCATCAGGCTGAGTTTGCCAAGTTCAGCAGCATCGACACGCCTTGCCGGAATTGATCTTCCTGCGTGATCAGGCTCACGACTACATATCCATCGCCCTGAAAGTCGTAGAAGTGTCCTGGATGAACGAACACGGAACACGAACGCAATAACTCGATTGCGAGGTCCTCATCGGTTCGTGTCACAGGAACTCGGAGGATCGCATACCACCCACCCTGAATTTCCAGACACGAACAGGTCTTTTGACCAGTCAATTGCTGATCAAGTTCTGACAGGTTTGTGCGAGCTCGACGCATCAATTGCGGTTGCATCGTCTTTCGTTGCTCGAGCAAAACCGAGGCAGCTAGTTGAATTGGAGTACTGGGCGAGAGATAAGTGTCGGCGATCACCTCCAGCCGCTGCATCGCTTCCGAAGCGTGCGGGCCGCTAACCACAATCCACGCCAGCTTCATTTGAGGCAAGGCCGAGATTTTTGACAGTCCGCTAAGGGTAAAGGTCAGAGCGCTGCCATTTGTCGCAAATGTCGACTTCGCCTGCTTCTCGTATGCGTAATCCAGAAAGACCTCATCTACGAGCAAGGCCAAACGATGTTTGCTACAGATCTCGTTCAGCTGCTCCCGTTCCCGCGCGCTGACGTACGATCCAGTCGGATTGTTGGGATGTACCAGAACAATTGCGCGCGACCTGTCGGTGATCGCCTGTTGCAGTGAGTGAAAATCAATCTGCCAGCCGTGGTCGTATATCAGCGAATACGGCGCGAGCCTGACGTCTTCCAGATCAGCAAGAAAATCGAACAGAGGGTAGCTGGGCTTGGGGACGAGAATCTCATCGCCCGGATTGCACAGCAGCCGAAAAACGAATGAATATCCTTCACTCGTGCTGGTGGTTAGAATGAGTGACTTCGGATCAACGGTAGTTTTTCCGCCTTGTCGGACAAGAATGTCCGACCCACACGAGTAGTATTCGGCCACGGCTTCACGGGCGCTATGCAGGCCTTTCGGTTGAGGGTCGTAGTCGAGCGCTTTGGGATTATTGAGTGCGTCGAGAATTGCTTCCTCGTCGTATCGGATTCCTGCGCGAGTGGGATTGGAAATGGTGAGGTCAAGAATCTTCTTTCCGGATCGAAGCGCCTCCTGATAAGCCAGCGAAAGGCGGTTCGGTGTGAGATTCCAATCAGTTCTACGCGAAAACATGAAGGATGATCATAGCGCGTAGATCGGCAATGCTCGTATATTGACTGGTATCTATCCGCAGGCCTGTCGGACAAGAATGTCCGACACATACGCGCCTAAGGCGTTCCGTACAACTGCCGGTACACATTCGCGTTCCGCATGATTGCCTGCACGTATTCACGCGTCTCGGTGAAGGGAATCGACTCCACAAATTCCTGCACGTCACGATACTTCCCCTGTGACTGCCAGTCCTTCACCCGATCGTCGCCGGCATTGTATGCGGCAAGGGCATATTCGAAGCCGCCGAACTGATCAACCATGGAACGAAAATATTTCGTTCCCAGCTGCACATTGATCGTCGGCGTGAAGAGTTGTGTGGCAGAAAAATGCTTCAGCTTCTGCTGCTTTGCGACTCCCTTGCCCACCTTCGGCAACAGCTGCATAAGCCCGCATGCATTCTTGTTGGAAACTGCATTGGGGTTGAACTCGGATTCCTGCCGAATCAGCGATGCCACCAGATACGGATCCAGCCCATTGGCGCTCGCAAATCGCTTTACATCTGTCCAGAATGGGCGCGGGAACAGAGCCTCCCAATAAGAGCGCGGCAGGGTCGAAAGGTCGACGGCGAAGTAATTCGGCACGGCGCGTTTCAACGTCTCGACCGCCGCATCGTAGCGGTCGGCGTCCTGATACATGCGGGCTATTTCGGCCGGCAGCCAGTTGCCCTTGTCTTCTTCCGCGGCTGCTTTCAATTCGCGGATCGCGAAATCAAGCAGGCCGCCATTCTCGAGCAGGCGCGCTTTCTCCAGTCGAAGATTGTCCTCGGGCGGCGCATCATCTGCGATTTTCTCAATTCCGCTGATTGGGGGAATACGATCGAGGATCGCGTAGTGCGGCGGGTCATCCACCTTCAGCTTGCTCTGCCGTTCGCGCGCTAGTGGCCCATAATAAAAATTCCGGAACCGGTCAGAAATCTTCTGATAGTAGGCGTACGCCATGACCGCGTCGCCGTCCTCTTCCGCCAGTCGTCCGCGCCAATAGAGAGCCGCCGGCACCTCTGAAGAATCCGGATAAAGTTCGATCTGCTTTTCAAATTCGGCCTTGGCGTCGTTTGTCCGGCCCTCGCGCAAGCTCAACCACGCCGCTTTCCAGTGTGCGTAGGGAGCGCGCGCACCGGTTGGAAAACGCTGCACGATCTCGCGATAGGCGTCAATCGCCTTGTCGTAGTCGTGGCGCAGCAGATAAATATTGCCAACGTAGAGCAGAGCCTGTTCGAGCCACGGACTCGTCGGGGCAATCTGGCGAATCTGATCGACGGTTCGTAGAAAGCCATCGTCATCGTTCGCCGCACGCTGTACTTCGCCGATGTCATAAAGTTTGCGGGCCGCAATCTCGGGAGTGTTCACGGGCACCGAATCGAGTACCTTCTTCGCTTCACGATCTTGTCCTGCGCGCCGCAGCGACTCTGCCAAGGCAAGCTGAATGTCGGGCCTGTCGGTCGGGGTTGTCCTTCCCATCAGACCTCGGTAAGCATCCACCGCTTCGGGAAAGCGTCTGGCTTTGAACAAGGCATCGGCACGGCTCTTTTCTTCGCCAAAGTTGGGCGGCTGGATGCCGGGCGTGGAGGCCAATTTCTGCAGTTCGCCTTGAGCAACGGTCGCTTCGTAGCTCAGCGGCAATTCATAGTACAAATGCCTGAGCACAGCCACTGCCTTCAGCGGGTCCCCAGCCGCTGCATAGGCACGGCCCAGGACTAATTCGAGATCGGCCCGAATCGGCTCGCGGTCTCTTTCGAGCAGGGCAACGGCTTCTTTCGCACGATTTGCTGAGATCAGCGCGTCAGCATAAAGCACATGAGCGTCGCGGCTGAGGATGGATTCCGGAAAATTTTCGTCGAACTTGCTGAGCAGGGCGATGGCATCTGCCGTGCGACCGCTCTGTTGCTCGGAACTTGCCAAATAGTAGGCGACGTAATCACCGGTCTCGCCAGCGTGTGGCTTGGCGTGATTGAGAGCGTCGATAGACCTGGGAAACTGTCGATCCAGGAAATAGGCGTACCCAGCGGCCAGCCATGCCAACGAGCCGGCGTCTTCGGCGCTGTGCTTGCGCGCATAGGCTTCAACTCCCGCGTAGGCAGCAGGGGTGCGGTTCTGCAGTAGCTGCAACGCCATCGGCTTGAGCGTCGCGGACGAGATGAATGCCTGCCGCACTCTCCTGACGCGCGGTGAAGAGCGGCGAGACCTTGTCGATCGCGGGGTTTTCTTCGAAGTACGCTTTCTGGTCGTCGATGGCTTTGGAGAAGAGCTGGAAGCTTGCGAGTTGGATGGGGCCTGGACGACTCTCACGTCTGTCGCAGCGCCGGTAGTACTCGAATCCGACTGCGGAATTGACGCCTGGCCGGCCAGCGCGCAGGCCAACACTCCCGCCGTCAAGACCAATGCGAAAAGACAAAACCTGCGAAAATGCCCCACCACTTTATTCAATTATCGCTTAGTAAGATGCTGCTGGAAACTGCCTGTGCAACTATCGATGAAAGTTGCTACCCATCAGAGAAACATCATCCTCTGCCAGGCTGCGAATCAATTCCTGATTGAAATAGTCTGCGCTAGCTGCCGACGTATTTCCATAACGTTTTAGATACGTGGCGCGGCTTTTTTCGATGTCCTCTTTCAGACGGTCGTAAAGGTTTTTATGTTTTCGTCCCTCAGCTACTTTGGCTTGATTGTAGAGCTTAATTTCGTCCATCAGGAGACGGGCAAAGCGCTGCGCCTTGCGATGGACTTCGGCCTCTTCCGGACTCAACGCCGGGGCACTGGCAACACTTGAACCTGCGCCAGCCGCCGCGGCCATGGCAACCGGAGCCTCCGTCGGAAGGTGTTGCGCCTTTGCACTGTGCAGGGGGGCATGTGCCGCAAACGGATCATTCATCTGCGGGGCCGAGTGCATCTCGGGTTCGCCTGTCCCATCCTTCTGCGCCTGCTTGCGCTGAGAAATGACTTCCAGCCACGCGCTCGTGGCTTTGACCAATACGTCGAGGGCATTGGAGTCGACTGCCGCTCCCTGCGGCCCGGAGTCTGCGTAAATCAAGGCCGAAACCTTGTCCTTCAGCAGAAGCGGCAATAAGGCAATGTTGGGATCGGACGGCGCGCCAAACTGCGAAACGAAATGCGCGTCGAATTCCGAGGCCGGTGCATCTTCAGCGGTCCGCGAGTGTAGTACACGCGCGGTCACACCAGAGTGGACATCCAATGCGAAATCTTTTATCGCATCGTTACTTGCAAATGCTGCTCCCTGCCAACCTGTCGCCGCACTGTTCTTGACCACGAACAGCGCCGCGCGGCCACAATACAGAACCGTGCTATCGAGCAGCGCTCGCAGAATCTCCTTTTGAGTGGTGCCTGCCTGGATCACCGAAATTGCCTTCTGCAAACCTGCAACACCGCTTCCGGCACCCGCCTGCTTGCCTCCGAGCGCAGGTCCAACCGCCCTAAGTACTTCCTGAACAATAGATTCGCGGAAATTCGGCAGCTGGCGGTCCAGCGCCTCGGTTACGGCGTTCCGGACAATCTCTTCGGCGTGCTTGTCGGGCATAGTCGCTTTGTCGGCAGAGGGGGTTCGTCTTCGATTATAGGCAGGCTTTTGCGCGGGCAGCAGGTCACTTTAGTCACGTCCAAGCCGCAAAATTCACAAATCATGTCATTCCGAGGCGTCGAGTTCACTCGACAACGATGAACCTGCTTATGCCTGACGGAAAAGCAGATTCCTCATCCCGGCGAGCCGGGATTCGGAATGACAATTGAACTAGGGCGTTTTCACCAGTGGCAACTCCACGAAACTCTCCTGGCTCGGCGCGTGATACACCCGCTGCGTCGCCTTCTTGTAGCTCTCTGGCTTCGCCCAAAAGATATTCGGCACGAAGGTCTGTGGATTGCGGTCGTAAAGAGGGAACCAGCTCGACTGGACTTGAACCATGATCCGGTGTCTTGGCAGGAAAACGTGGTTCGCAGTCGGCAGAGCGAACCGATAGAGCAAAGGCTTGTCTGGCGCAATCGCTTTCGGACTCTCCAGAGACTCGCGATAGCGTCCGCGGAAAATATCAGCCGAAACCATCAACTGGTATCCGCCCATTTCCTCATCTCCTGCGACCTCATCCGGATAGACGTCGATCAACTTCACGACCCAATCCGAATCTGTTCCGCTCGTCGAAGCCACAAGATTCGCAATCGGCTGGCCGCTTATCTTCACTGGCTCGGTGAGCACGTCGGACGTAAACGCCAGAACATCGGTACGCCCTGAAGCCTCGCGTTGATCATCGACCAACCATCGCGGCCAGGTGAAACGGCCGGTGTAGCCGACCGGCTGGCTCGGGCGAGCTCGGTAGGGAACCGGCTTTGCCGGATCGGAAACGTATTCATCGTAAGCGGCATCGCCTCGCTTCGGTTCTGAAAAACTGAGCTTCAGGTTCCCGTTCAGGTACAAGGCTGTTGCTTTCGGTGAGCATCCCGCCGCACATCCGGAAGGCCACGACTGCAAACGCTCCCAGGTATTTGTCCCCGTCTCGAATGCATTGACAGTCGCAACGTCCATCGGCGGAGCGTCGTCCTTCAAAAAATGCGCCAGAAACGGGGCGAGAATTTTTTCGCGGAAGTAGAGGCCGGTGTCACTCCTGAACTTCAATGCCCCAAGTGAACTGGCGTCCACAATTTCCTGGCCATGATGCCATGGGCCGAGAACCAGAAATACTTTGTCGTTGTTTACATCTTTCGGCTTGATCGCCTTGTACACTGCCGGTGCGCCGTAGATGTCTTCCTGGTCCCACAAGCTGTGCACCAGCATCACCGGCACTTTCAGGGGCTGCTCGGCAAGAATCTTGTCCATCGCTTGTTGCTGCCACCACGAGTCATAGCTTGGATGAGCGAGCAATTGCCGCCAAAACCCCATCTGCTCCAGTCCGTGGCTGCGGCCTATCTCTCCTGCCGAGCCCTCCATGTACACGTCGTAGTCGTCAAAGTGATCGGTCCACCACTTTTCTTCGTTTTTCCGCGTGCCCTCCTGTTCGTAGATGTAAGGCATGTTCTGCTGGCGGAACGCCCCATTATGAAACCAGTCATCACCCATCCAGCCGTCCACCATGGGATTCATTGGCACCGAAACTTTCAGTGCCGGATGTGGGTTGATGATCGCCATCAGCGGCAAGAATCCGTCGTAAGAAATGCCGAGGATTCCGACCTTCCCGTTCGTTTCGGAAATGTTCTTTACCAACCAGTCGATCGAATCGTAAGTGTCGGTGGATTCGTCCACTGGCGTCGGATTCAGCGGCCCGTGCAGCGGACGGTTCATCACATAGTCGCCCTCGGAATGATGTTTGCCCCGAATGTCCTGAACGACCCGAATGTAGCCACCCTGAACAATCACTTCGGTCGCGTTGTCATATCCCCACAGAATCGGGCCGAGATGCGAGCTGGCGTTATGACTCGTCAGCTCCTCGGCATCATAAGGAGTTCGTGTCATCAGGATTGGCGCACTCTTTGCACCTTTGGGGATCAGAATGACCGTGTGTAGCTTTACGCCGTCGCGCATCGGAATATCGACTGAGCGCCGCGTGTAGTCCCAGCTGGACTGATTAACCTGAAGGTGCTCTGGCGTTTCGCTCGGATAGTTCGGATACTGCGGCGGAGAAGTCTGAGCGAGCGCGTTTGCCGCCAGGAACACAATCGCGGAGAAGCTCAACATCAACGTGCAGTGAGTATTGACTTTTTGCATTGGTCCTCTGCCAAACGGCGATTCGAAAACGGAGCATTATAGACCAAGCAGATCGATGCTCCCGGGATATGCGAAAATTCACCTGGACAAGGACTTAGAAAAACTGCACTTGAGCCAGCGCCAACCCCTAACAGCACAAGTAACTTTATGGCATCCGGTAATCCTTGGCTGGCTGTCGATCATCCAAGTTTTTGGGCCTGGCTAAAAACTGCTTCGCAAGAAAGGAAATGTGATGAGAACGCGATTGTCTCTGCTTCCGGTTGTCCTGCTAGTGGCTTCTGCGTGGGGACAAAATACCAATGCGGTACCTCAGAAAGCGGAAGCTCGTATTCAAAAAGAGGTTCGGCACGAGCTGGTAATGTTGCCGTATCTGACTGTGTTTGACAATCTCGCTTACAAAGTTGAGGGATACAAAGTCACATTAATGGGGCAAGTGACGCGGCCTGTTCTTAAGTCCGACGCAGAGAATGCGGTGAAACGTATCGAAGGCGTCGAACAGGTCGATAATCAAATTGAAGTGCTGCCCACCTCGCCAATGGACGATCAGATTCGTCGAAAACTGTACTTCGCAATTTATGGCGACCCGGCTCTGCAGAAATACGCGATGCCTGTGATCAAGCCGATTCGCATCATCGTCAAGAATGGTCGTGTCGATTTAGAGGGAGTCGTGGACAGCGAGAGTGACAAGAACATCGCAGGTATTCGGGCCAAGAGCGTCCCGGGCACCTTTTCAGTCGATAACCATCTGACGGTTTCCTCGGGCACGCAATAACTTTCCAGGATGCACGGCTGCAGTGGCGCACGCGGTTCGATTTCAAGCAGCACGGGAGCCGTGCAACCTCGGTTAGCCTTTTGCTTCCGGCGCCGCCGCTCCGAAGCCGCCGCAACGTCCACGCATTGCCGCGCGAAATTGTTCGCGTTGCTCCGGAGTCATGCGCGCCCATCGTTCACGCATGTGCCGCCCTCGATGCATCATCGGCATCCAGCCGCGCTGTCCGCCAAACAGCAGCCAGCACAGACCAAGCAAGCCGAGCGCCTGCCAGTAACTGATGGTGTGCAGTCCAAATACTGAGGGCATAAGCCAATTCCAGAGATATAGGACGGCGGAGCCGAAGCCGGCAGCAAATATCGCCAGGAATACGATGGCGATGATCAAAGTTTTTGCGATTCTTTCTGCTCTACTCTTGGGCATGATGGTTTTCTCCTTTTCTCCTTTTCTCCAATTCACAGGAATAGTTCTTCGTACACTGCCCGCAATCTCTCGCGCAGATGCAATACTGCATATCGCTTCCGAGAGAGCAGGGTATTTATGCTTAATCCGCTTTCGGCGGCCAGTTCAGCGAAAGTGCGTCCCTCGACTTCCTGAGCTATGAAGACCGCACGCTGTTCTTCGGGTAACTCCGCCAACGCATCTTCGAGTTCTTCAATCAGCACCGAGCGCGCGAAGGCTGCATCAGGACCGGCATCGGGCGAGGGAAGAAAGTCTTCGATCGAGAGCATCTCGCCCTCTTCGTTTTCGAGCGTGATATCGGCAATAGCAGCAGTTTTCTTTTTTCGAAACCTATCCGTAATACGGTTCTTCGCAACCTGAAACAGCCACGCGCCGACCATCTGAATCGGCTTCATAAGCCGATAGGCCTCGACCAGCTCCGAGAAGATATCTTGCAGGATGTCCTCGACATCGGCCGGATCGTCGACGCGAGCGCGTATGAAGTTGCGCAGGCGCGTTCTTTGCTGCTCGACCGCTGCCGAGATTTGCCGGTCCTGCTCGAGGGTCATGACATCGATTGACAGTGCCGTCATTCAGTGTGAAGACGGATGGCGAGCGCGAATATTGTATGAGGGCGGGAAGAGAAGTCAGACCGAGGGGGGTGGTGCAAAAATCAAAGGCCCCACCCTGTCGCTCCAAAATCGGGAGGGACAAGCATGGGGGCAGCCTATTTTCTCGTTCCGTTCCTACTGGCCAGTGGTATTCATGGCGAGCTGCTTTTCTTGCGGCGTCATCTGTCGCCACAGCACCTGTAAGTCTTGAGAAATCCGGCTGTTCTGCGGGTCCTGGTGCAGTGCGCGCGCGAACCAGCGATAGGCGGTCGGCAGATCTCGTCCTACGCAATGGCCGGTGGCGTACATGGTGCCGAGCACCGTCTGCGCCTTTGAATTTCCATGCAGTGCCGCCGTACGCAAACTTGTCTCAGCGCGAGCGCAGTTCTGCGGGACACCATTGCCGTACAGGTAGCGTTCGCCAGTGAGCTCCAGATCCGCGTCCGGAGACGTACTCGCAGCTTGTGCGGGTTGCGAGGGAGCCGGTTTAACAGTTCGCGTCCGGGCCGGTTCCTTTGACACACGCGAAGCCTGATCAACGCCCGGAGGAGGCGTAGCTTTCGCTTGCTCGGTAGGAGCCGGCTGGCTTGTCGAAGCTGCCGACTGGTTTGGAGCTTTTGTTGCTGATTCGTTCTCTTTCGGAGGTGCGTTCTCAGGAGCCGTTGCAGCCGGATTTGGATTCTGCGCTTCAACCGAATTCTGCGCCTGGCCGTTCTGCGGCGGAATGTCGGTTTCGCTTGGTTTCCCAGGAGCCTGATTCTGTGCGTTCTTGTTTTGCGCGTTCTGATCCGTCTCCGTGGGCAGAACATTCCCGGCGCCGGTCATCGGCTTGTCGATGTGCGTGTTCTGATCTTGATTTTGCGCGGGCGCCACTTCCGAAGGAGAAGCCGATGTCTGACTTCCTGAGTTGCTCGCGGCATTCAGCCTATTGAAGGGAAATCCATTGTTCCGCCATTGATAACCCAGGAACCCTCCGGCACCGAGCAAGAGAAGCACAAAGACGATCAGGCCCACATGGCTCCGGGGCTGCTCATCCTCGTAGAGATAGTGAAACTCTACTTTGGGATCTTCACTCAATCCGAGGAACGATGGACCGTGGACCTCTTCCGCCTTTGTAGTCTGAGGGCTGACTGCCCTGGACAACTCTTTCGCGGGCTCCGCTTTGCTGACAGGAGGTTGTGCCAGCGAAGCCCCGCACATGCCACAGAAGCGGTACTCCGGGCTGTTGTCGTACCCGCAATGGGTACACTTCACATACATAGTTGGTCCGAGTGTTGTTTCCAGCATATCGTAATTCTTGGATGGCAGAAAAGCTGCTGGTGTTGGAAGCTGCTGGCGTATCGAGACCCTCGGCCAGGTGGTAGAACCACGGGTGTAAAGGTCCACAGGTCATGAACTTCTCGAAGAATTGGGATTGAGGTGAGTTCCCTGGATTTCTAGCGGGAATATTTCGCCCGCTCGATCGATCATCTGATCTTGCAGGAAGAGATCGACGGGATTGTCAACATCGCCGCACCCAACCCGCTGCCGCATCGAGACTTTATGGGTGCTCTACGAAAAGCGTGGGGCACAAAACTAGGCTTGCCTGCATCGCGATGGATCCTCGAGATTGGAACATTTCTTCTTCGGACAGAATCGGAACTGGTCCTCAAGAGCCGCCGCGTCGTCCCTGGAAAGCTCCTTCAGAGTGGTTTTCGCTTTGACTTTCCATACTGGCCAGAAGCAGCTCAAGAGCTGGTCAAACTTTGGCGAGAGCCTCGCATGTCTGACTCAAAACGACTCAACGGCGTAACCACCATCCGAGGGAACTGACCCAGCCCGAGGTGTCACGGTTCGCCTATCTTCCGTACCCTTTCTTTTGCCTGCAAATTCCGCAACAATAAACTTTCCATTGGTGTGACAATGACCGGAGAAACCTCGCTCGCAGTCGCAATCCGCCGCTACTTCGACGTGGTGCTCTATCTGCTGATTTTCACCGGCTTCGGCACACTCGCCTCGACCGGACGGTTGGATCTTGCAACCGTGTTGATCGTAACTGCGTCGCTCCTCTACCGCGGATTTGTTCTTGCGCGCCGCCGCCGGGTCATTCTTTCGGAACGCTGGACGAACCTGCTGACCATCGCATGTGTTGCGTTTTACATCGGCGATGCATTTGTTATTTCGCGTGCATTTCTTGGGGCCACCGTTCACCTCGTATTATTCGTGATGCTGGTGCGTTTGTTTTCTGCCCAGCGTGACCGCGACCACTACTTTCTTGCCGTCCTTTCGTTTTTGATGGTGCTCGCTGCCGCAGTGCTGACGGTGGACAGTACGTTCTTGTTTGCGCTGGCGGGATTCATCTTGCTTGCGGTTGCCGCCCTCATATTGATGGAAATGATGCACTCCCTGCAGAAGGCGGCAGTACTCGCCCGCGACTCATACATGCAGGATCCGCATCGCAAATTGTCTTTCGCCATTGCAGGCATCTCACCTGTACTTCTGGCCTTGATTCTCGCCGGTGGCGCAGGAATCTTCTTCCTTCTGCCGCGAATCTCGGTCGGATTCATGAGCAGCCAGGCGGGATCGAATGAAATCACGACTGGGTTTTCCGACCGTGTTGACCTCGGACGCATCGGTGAGATTCAGCAGTCGAAGGCTGTTCTTATGCACATGCAAATCGACGGCGACACCTTTGGCGCATTTGCTCCTAAGCTGCGCGGCATAACCCTCACCACCTTCGACGGGCATACCTGGTCTCATGTCAGTGGCAAGAGAACGCTCACACGCGGACCCGACGGACGCTTCAGCCTCAACCTGCGCGCGCCATCGCCGATATCAACCAGCCGAGGTATTCATTACCGCGTCACCATGGAGCCATTCGTAAGCGAAGTGTTCTTTCTTCTGGAGAGGCCACGGTCGTTAGAAGGGAACTACCGGGTGGTTGCCGAGGATGCGGATGCGGACGTATTTGACGTTGATCCCGAACATCCTGTGACACGGTATGAAGCCGATTCTGACATCGGCCCTGGTGCTGCGCCCAGAGCGAACCGCGCAGACGATCACCCCGATCACCTTCGCCCCTATTTGCAGTTGCCGCGGCTCGATCCGCGCATTCGGCCCCTGGCTGAAAGCATTACCGCGAATGCAACGAATTCGTTCGCACGCGCAGCTGCACTGGAAAGCTACTTGCGTAGTCACTACGGCTACACCTTGCGCCTCTCGGATTCCAGGCCTGCCGATCCGGTTGCGGACTTTTTGTTCAACCGCAAAAAGGGGCATTGCGAATACTTCGCGTCGTCGATGGCGATTATGTTGCGCAGCATCGGAATCCCTTCTCGCCTGGTGAATGGTTTTTCCGGAGGAGAATTCAACGACATCACATCGCAATACGTCATTCGCGCCAGCGATGCGCATTCCTGGGTGGAAGCATATATTCCAGGCGAGGGCTGGACAGCATTTGATCCCACTCCGAGCGGCGACCCACAAGTTCACTCTGCGTGGGAACGAGTATCGCTGTACATGGATGCGCTATCTTCATTCTGGCGCGAGTGGATCATCAACTACGATCTCGGCCACCAGCTTCGTCTTACTCAGGACGCAACCCACGGTAGCCGCGAAATTGTGTGGCGCGCGCAGCTCTGGGGGCGCCACGAGTATCGGAAAATGTTGAGATGGGCGCGACGTACGCAGGACCATATTGGTGCATCGGTCGTCAGCTGGGGGACTTGGTTGGTTGTAGGTGCCACGATAGTCCTTGTCGTTATCAGCCTTCCTCGCGCGCTTGCGCTCCTGAAGAAAGTTCGTCTTGCACGGCGGCCGCGGCAATCTCCTCAACTCGCCGCCAGTATTTGGTATGGCCGAATGTTGAAGCAAACAGCAAAGCGAGGATGGAAGAAGGTTCCGGCACAGACGCCAGAAGAGTTTGCCGCCACCATTACCGAGCCTGCAATGAAAGCTCGCGTTATCAGCTTTACAAGTCGCTATGAGCGCGCCCGTTTTGGCAACTCCGCCGAAGACGCCTCCCAATTGCCCGAGCTCTACGAAGAAATCAAGGCGGCCCGGTAGTCTGCTCGTAACAGTTCTCAAAGCAGAGCTTCGCACTGAGAAAGTGCCGGCACAACTCAGAGCGGCATTCCCCGCTACAATGGATTTGCTGACGGCTGATAGCTAAGAGCTAACGTCTACATATGAAGATCGGTGTCCTTGCATTACAAGGCGACTTTGATGCTCATCGCAGACGGCTCGAAGAGCTGGGTGCAGAGGTGACGCTCGTCAAGAAGCCGGAACAACTCGAGCAGATCGACGGCCTCGTCATTCCGGGCGGGGAATCGAGCACGTTTTTAAAGTTACTCGGTGAGCAAGGCTTTGCGAAGCTAAGAGAGTTCGTTCGTGTGAAGCCGACATTCGGCACGTGTGCAGGCGCAATTCTGCTGGCTAAAGAAGTGGAGAATCCGCACCAAACCGGGCTAGGTGCAATCGACATCGGAATCCGCCGCAATGCCTATGGCCGCCAGGTCGACAGCTCCATTCGCGAGGGCGTTTTTCGCGGCACACCCATTGAAATGGTCTTTATCCGTGCGCCAAAAATTGAGCGCGTTGGACCGCAGGTCGAAATCCTCGCCACCGAAGGAAATGATCCTGTTGTCGTGCGCCAGGGCAAGACGCTGGCGGCGACCTTCCATCCCGAACTCACCAAGGACGCGCGGGTGCACGAGGAGTTTCTTCAGCTGGTTCAGAATGGTAAAAAATCCTGAGATCACCCAGCCGTTGAGTGCTCGTCTGATACCCGGTGGCCACTCGTTTCATGCAGCTACTCACCATCAAACCGTACGCAAAAGTTCGATAGACCTAATCTTGATCTCTCGATTTTGACCTCTCGCCAAGTGCTTGCAGCGACGATTTTGCGCTATCCGTCCCTTTCTTTCCCTTTTGGCTAAGGGCTTGATCAAGCAGCTATGTCTCTGAAAGTTCAACGATTTGTCTTGACACTATCAACAAAGCAGTCGCAGAATGTCCGCTGTTCTAAGGCGGCCAGCGTTGCACGTGCAGGGCTGAGTTGCTCCTAGCTGAAATTGGAGCAGATGGTGTTTTCACCTACCACCAGTCCTGATGTCAATTCAACGGAGGAATTGATATGCGTAACGCGAAGCCGGCGTTGTTTCTCCTTCTCGCCTTCCTAGTTTGCTCCACTGTATCTGGTTGGGCCCAGTTCACGGCAGCCGGTACTGTCGTTGGAACTGTAACGGATCAATCTCGAGCCATGGTCGGCTCGGCTCAAATCACGTTGACCGATGCTACGACCGGCAACAAGCGGAGCACCACGTCGAATGATACGGGCCACTATACATTTACGGATGTGACGCCGGGACAGTACAAGGTCGAGGTCAGCAAACAAGGGTTTGCAACGGCCGCAACGTCAGTCAATGTCACCGTCGGCATAACGAAATGACTACGCCGATACTAGTGCGGGATCCCCGGGTTTTAGCACATTGCCAGGACAGGGCAACACGCCGCGCACAATGGAGTTTGGAATCAGGTTGAATTTCTGAAGCATTTGCCTTAACGGCAGGCCGGCAGCTTTGCTTCCGGCCTTTTGTTTTGCGCATTGCGTGGGCCGGCGCGGGTCCTTGAAATTTCTTCTTGACACCCCATTCGTGTAACTGTATGGTTACACATTATGCGTCACCGTACGGTTACATATTCCCATCCCGCCGGAGGGCACGCTGCAGCGGCTCTCTCGCGCGATGCGGCCTTCAATGCGCTTGCCGACCCAACCCGGCGGGCCGTGCTCGATCTTCTGCGGGCGGGAACGCGACCCGCCGGCGAGATCGCGCGCGCATTTCCCGTCTCGCGGCCGGCAATTTCAAAGCACCTGCGGATACTTCGTCGGGCGCATCTCGTCGAAGAGCGGAGGCAAGGCCGTCATCGCCTCTATCAACTCAATCCTGAGCCGTTAAAAGCGGTGGATTCCTGGATTGACCAGTACCGCCAGTTCTGGACGGCCAGCCTGGAGAACCTGAAGTCGTTTGTTGAAGCTGAATACCAGAAAGAACTCAGTAGCAGCTCATCCGAAAAAAACAGCGACTTACCTGCAGACAAAATTTATCCGAGGAGAAAAGACACATGAAACGCACAAACGCAGCTGTAGCCACATTTGTAGTTCTTGCCGCGCTGTCTGCGGCAGCGCAATCCGCTGGGCAGAAGTCGTTCGAGACCGTCAAATCGCTGGCTGGCGATTGGGAAGGGAAGAACCAGATGGGAGATCCGGTCGCGGTCTCCTACCGCATGACCGCGGGCGGGTCCGCGCTCATGAGCGAGATCAAGACTGAGATGCAGGGCAAGGCCGAAGACATGATTTCCATGATCCACATGGACGGCAACCGCCTACTACTCACGCATTATTGTGCGGCGGGAAATCAGCCTCGTATGCAGGCGACGATTTCGCCCGATGGCAAGACGGTCACTTTTGATTTCGTGGATGCCACGAACCTGACCAGCGCCCAACCTGGACACATGCAGCGTGTGATCTTCACGTTCAGCGATGCGACTCACCACACCGAGGAGTGGCATTTCGCGCTTCCCGGCAAGGAGATGGTGGAGAAGTTCGATCTCACGAAAAAGGGTTAACGCTCGGCCGATTGCGAACTGAGAACTGCTCCATGGCAACGAGTCACATGATCGGAACCGATGCGGTCGTCACCGAAATACTGATCGCGGCCCCACCGGAGCGCGTGTTTCAGGCGCTCATAACGCGAGAACAAGCGCTCCAGTGGGGAACCAGTGCAGAGTATGAGACCACGGACTGGAAAATGGACCCGCGCCTTGGCGGAAAATGGGCCTTCGTTGCCAGAGCTCGTAAGCCGTCAGGTCAGTACGCACCGGACCTTCTGCACCACGGCGAAATTCTGCAGTTCGATCCGCCACGATTGTTGGAATACACGTGGTTCGCCAGCTGGCATCCAGATCCTCTACTCCGGACCATAGTCCGTTGGGAACTCGTTCAGGTTGCAGGCGGCACGCAGGTCAAAGTCACACACAGTGGCCTGGCGCCATTGCCTGATCTCTGCAAAGGATACGCCCATGGCTGGCCGGGCCTGGTAGGAAGGATCAAAGAATTTATCGAGAGCCACGGGTAGCTATTTGTAAAGGAGCGATCCTGATGCTTACGACTTACCGCGAGACAACGTTCGAAGAAATTATTTCAGTGCTCAAGGAGAAAATAATGGCAAACCCATTTTGTCATGTTGAACTCAATACGACTGATCTCAAAAAGGCGAAAGACTTCTACAGCAAACTTTTCGATTGGAAACTGGAAGATATGGACTCGCCAGGCGGTAGCTACACAATGATCAGGGTGGGCGAGGGCACGGGGGGAGGGATGATGAAGAATCCCATTCCCGGCGCTCCGTCATTCTGGTTGGCGTATATATTGGTCGACGATATCCAAGCTTCGACCAAAAAGGCGAAATCACTCGGCGCAAATGTAATGAAGGACGTAACGGAAATCCCCGACTTCGGCTGGTTCAGCGTGCTTGCCGATCCGACCGGCGCTCACTTCGCGCTTTGGAAACCAAAGAAATAGAAGAAAGGTGTCGGTGCCATTCTGTGTTCTCTGTGACGTAAGATCAAAAAGCGTCTAACACAGGGAACACAGAGTTCGCACAGAGTACAGGAGAGCATTCATGGCGACGTTCAGCATCGCTCCAACTTGTCATATCAGCTCTGATAACGACGCAGTTACGTTGGAAATTTTCATTGCCGCTCCTCGCGAGCGCGTATTCGAAGCGCTGACCGATCCCAGGCAGGCCCCGCGCTGGTGGGGAAGAAAAGACGAGTACTATTTCAATCAATTCAAAATGGATGTGCGAGTCGGTGGTAAGTGGTCAACGTCGGGCAAGTCTGTCAGATCGGGAGATATCGAGGTTCATGGCGAGTTCCTTGAGGTCGACCCGCCACGCCGGCTTATGTACAGTTGGATTTCAAGCTGGCTGCCTAAATTCACCAAAGTTCTCTGGGAACTTGAAAGCCAGGCCACGGGCACTCTGGTGAAACTTACTCACACTGGTTTTGCCGGCAATGCGGATGCGACCAAGGCACATAGCCATGGCTGGTCGTTGGTCTTTAAGTGGCTCCAGGCTTACCTGGAGAAGGGTGAAACTGGCGATACCGGAGACTGAAATGGCCACGGCCCAACTTACTCCCGATAACGACGCGATCCTGGCGGACGAAGCGAGGAACTGAATGGCTACCGCACAAATTAGTCCTGACTACGACGTAGTTACTGCCGAAATATTCATCGCTGCTCCGCCGGCGCGCGTCTTCGAAGCGATCACCGATCCCAAACAAACTGCGCAGTGGTGGGGACAAAAAGGCCTATACCGCATTACCAATGCCACCGCCGACGTTCGTCCCGGGGGTAAGTGGATCAGTGAAGGTATCGGCGATGACGGGACTAAGTTCTCCGTGCAGGGCGAGTATCTGGAGATCGATCCTCCGCGCAAACTGGTGCAAACCTGGATTCCGAGTTACGCCGGCATGCTCAAGACCGTCGTTCGTTGGGAGCTCGAGCCGCGCGACGTCCACGGCTTACAGCATCAAGGACCCGGGCGCGTGGGAACAGGGACGCTACTAAAGATCCACCATTCGGGATTTGCCGGCAATGAAGCCGCCGCCAGGGGCCACGGTGAAGGCTGGAAGCGCGTGCTCGGCTGGGTGCGCGGCTTCGTCGAAAAGGGCGAGACCGTGGAAACCCGTTTAAATGGTCGGGAATCTTATGCCAGCGGTTGAGCACGATCAATATTCCCAGCACTCATCGCGCCACATCCCCCGTGTCGAACCCGTCAGCTATTGTCCGGCCCGGACACGATCTGCTTCCGAGGTCTTAGCCCAATCCTCAGCGTCGTTCCGAGTACGTTCTGGCTAGGAGCCCCTCCGCTCAGGTTTCTTCGAAGGTAGTAGACGTCCAGCAAGAGCCGGGAAGCCAACTGCCTGCCACCTCCAACTTGAAATCGGTTCTGATTCCAATCGCCATCCGTGACATTGAAAATGATTTCATCATCAAGGAATACATGCCACCGCTCTCTCGCGCCAAACGGCGCATCGAGCAGAAATCGGTTCCGATAGCGCACAGGGGAGTCTGTGAACCCGATGAGTTTTTCGAAACGATTGCGGTCTGCAAGCACGAAGTGCCGAACCTTTAACGTCGGCGTCAGCGCAATGATCGGCAGGTGGACGTTCAGCGGCCGCTGAGGAACTACTGCGAATAGATACCCACCAGTGAACGTGAGGTGCCAACGCAAGGGGAGATCAGCCATGACTCCAGTTGCAACAAGCTGGGGGTTTGGCAGGCTTGAGTCAACTCGTGCAAGCAGCGGGACTAGGAACTCTATATTTCTCCACGAAGCAGTTAGGTCAACCTCGTTCCACGACTGAAGATCTTGTGCTGCGGCAAATGTTGCTCCAAAGCAGCACAGCCACAACGAAGCTGTGCGGATGAAATGCCGTTCACGCCTTCGCCATTTCATAAACGATTCCGATAGCCTGCTGCGCCTTGGGTTCGCGCAAATCGCCTGCGAGTTCACCTGCCAGTGTCATCACAGAAACAGTAGTCGCGCCCGCTTTACTCATACGGAGGATGGCGGCTTGCTCGGTGCGTTCACTCATGCCGCCGCAGGCGTCAATCACAACGTAAGCTTTGTACCCGGCATCGGCAGCACCCAGAGCGGCAAGCTGCACCGCAAGCTCGGTCGCAACGCCTGAAATGAGGAGAGTTCTTCGACCGGTAGCCTTGATTGCGGAAGCTATCTCTTCATTGAGAAAGGAATCGCAGGTGGTGCGATGCAGCGTCGGTAATTCTCCAAGTTCTTGCGCTATCTCCGGAATAACCTTCGCAGCTTCGCCGTTCTCGCCTCGAATCCCGGTCACTACGGCTGGAATTTGCAGTAGTTTGGCGAGCTTAGCTAGACCGTGGACTCCTTTCTTAAGCCGCTCCAGAGGATTGGTCGCCGTTAGCTCAACAATCCCAGCCTGAAGGTCGGCGAAAAAAATCACTGCGTCTTGCACATTGATACCTGATTTTGAATTCTTCATAACGGAAGTTCCTTCTTATGCGAGATTGATTGTGTTCAGGATTTCTCAAGGCTGCCAAGGCGTTCGCTCACGCGCCCTGAAAGGTAGTTCTTCTCCTCCCGTAGAACACGGAAAGAAAATGTGGTTTCCAGCGCCAGCAGGGCTGCGCCAACAATCATCGCGATGACCCCAACAGCCCCGATTAGGAACCCGAGCCCAAGAACGATTGACACTCGCAGGTTCAAATGAACGGAGGCTAGAACTGCTCCGATCAGCGACACCAGAGTGCTTGCTATGAAACACGCGACAGCCGTATAGAAACAAGTCAGGGCGCGGACAATTAGCGAGGCGCGACTTTCACCCGCCTCCAGTTGCCTAATGCGGAGCTTCAATTCTGCTTCGCCCACGCCAGACTTGCCGTCAATTAACTCTGCGAGTTCATGGACGCGATCTATCGCTCGCCCATAACGGTTGCCGGTCCCGAATAGCAGCACGCACGAGGCATTGGTCAAAACCGCTGGGGCTGAAATGAATGTGAGTACCGCCAACGGATTCGAGGGAATTTCCACCTTCTTTCTCCCTGGAGAGTCTCTCACTGCAGTAAGAGGAGAGCGGCGTGTAACCACGGGTTAACTGTGGGAGGCTGGGTAACAACCCAAACACGACCACGTTCAAATCAGAATCTCCACGCCAACGCTTTCAACTATGGAATCGTCACGCGAATGGTTCCGTCGTTCGCACCGGAAGGATATAATGCGGGCAATCGGTTTGGGAAGAGCGCACAATTTTGTAAGCTCGGAGGGTCCGATTGAGAGACCATTTCGGATGCCCTGTACAAGGTACATCTAACGTCCTCGCGGGAAAATGGAAGGTACTGATTGTCCGGCATCTCTCATTCGGAGCCCGACGTTTTTCGGAAATACGCGATTTGTTGCCCGGTGTTAGCGAGAAGGTCTTGACGGCTCAGCTACGAGAACTGGAACTGGACGGGGTCATCAAAAGACTGACTTCGAACTCCATTCCACCCCGTGTGGATTACATGCTGAGCGATGCAGGGAATGAGTTGATTCCTGTGATGGAAGCGATGTGCAGTTGGGGCACAAAGTACCTTGGTATCCCGCCAAGTCTTCCGCGACCCAAGACTGCCTGAACCCCAGCTAACATACCAAAAGCCTCTTCCGATTCATCCGTGCCCGCCGAAGTGGAGCAAGCCCTGAGTTCCGGTCTCGCCGATTGCAGCCTGCGCGAGCTGCTCGGCCTGCTGCTGTCGAGCGTGGGGCACGCCGAGCGCCAGGC
>Ga0070741_10002157_pt1 | contig 54702 bp, 60 predicted proteins | sample Coa_R1_4_FD_66440 | JGI IMG/M metagenome (GOLD analysis project Ga0070741, IMG submission 66440) | Surface soil microbial communities from Centralia Pennsylvania, which are recovering from an underground coalmine fire - Coalmine... | ecosystem: Environmental > Terrestrial > Soil > Unclassified ... | reverse complement strand
AGACAGGAGAAGCACTGGGAACACTCCCAGATGTCCTCCTGCATCTGCTGGTAGAGGAGTTCCACGTCCTCCCGGCCGGCCGCTTGGGCGATGCGGCGCGGGCTGAAGTCGTAGAAGCGGGCCGACGGGCAGACGGCCACGCAGATCCCGCAGTCGTAGCAGCCGTACAGGTAGTCGGGGAAGCGGGCGTCGGCCTTCACCTGGCGGAACAGGTCCGCTTTGACCTCGTAGGCGACGTCGCCGAAGCCCGCCGCCGTCGGTGCCTTGTACAGGGCGCCCGGCCCGGCCGGGACGGCGGCGGTGGTCGGCACGGCGGTCGTTTCCATCAGAACTCCCCGGTGGTCGTAGACGACCGTCCTGGGAAGCGAGGTCTTGACCGCCCGGGGACGCGGCCCGCAGTATCGTCGGCCCGGCCGAGCGCCGTCAATCGGCCGTGTCGTCAAACGGGAATCTGGCGGATCTACTTGGCCGGGGGCCAACCAGATCCGCCAAGAACCGCCGCCACGGGGATCGGCCCCGGAGGGTCTCCGGGGCCGATCACTACAGCATGGTGGAGGTGGCGGGAGTCGAACCCGCGCTGAGCCCCTTACGTCATGGCTGGTCAGACTGTGTTGGTGCTGGTCAGCCCGCCTTTTTGGTTGGGCGCCGTCGGGCGGGATTGGGCGCCGTTGGGCGGGATTCTGTGCTCTCGCGTGCTCTTTCTGTGCTCTCCAGCGGCACCACCACCGGCTGGGCCAATGCCGCCTCCGCCGCCCGGGCCAGCACGTCGAGTTGATCGGTGAGCGCCTCCTGGACCCCCTCGAACAGGTGCGTGTAGACCCGGGCCGTCATCGCCGGGTCGGAATGGCCGAGGCGGTGGGCGACCGCCGCCGGCTTGGCGCCCTGATCGATGAGGATCGAGGCGTGGGAGTGGCGGACGTCGTAGGTCCGCAGCGTCTCGGGGAGCCCGGCCGCGGCGAGGGCCGGGCGGACGACGAACTCTCGGAACCACTTCACATTGAGCGGGCCGCCCTTCGGCTGGGTGAACAACCACTCCGCCTGGTCGACCGACCGTCCCCCGGCTTTGGCCCGTTCCTCGAGCATGGTGGCGAGCGACTGGCACAGCCATTCGGGGATCGGGATGTCCCGATCCCCGGCTTCCGTTTTCGTCGGCCCTTCCACCAGCCGGAACGGCTCGTCGCCGAACCGGTGGACCGGCACCAGCCCGGTGTGGACCGCCACCCGCCGGCGGACGAAATCGATACTGCCCACCCGCAACCCGGCGAGTTCGGACGGGCGGATCCCGGTCAAGGCGAGCAGCCACACCGCCGGCCGGTACGGAGCCCGGGTGTGGGCCACGAGACGGGCCAGCCCGGCCATGTCCGGGACGTCCCCTGGCCGGAGTTTCTTCTGCCGCCGAGGGATGGTGTGGCCCCTGGCGGGGTTGTCCCGGCGGACCTTCGACTTCACGGCGCAGTCGATGATGAGGCTGGCGACCGACACGGCGTCGCGGACAACCTTCGGGCTCAGCCCCTTCCCCAGCAGGTCGGCGATGAACTCCTCGACGTCCATGAAGTCGATCCCGGCCAGCTTCCGGCCCGTGAACTCGGGCAGCACCTGGTTGTGGAGCAGCTGGTGGTACCGGCGCCGGGTCGTCGGAGCCAGCTTGACGGTCGTCTTCCACCACGCCTCCGCCCAATCATCGAACAGGGCCCGGCGCAGGGCCGGGTCGATCCAGTCGCCGGCCCGGACATCGACCCCGGTGCGCTGGAGGAACGCCTCGGCGTCGGTCTTACGGTCGAAGACCTGGCGGCGGGACCGGCCGTTCGGGTCGCGGTAGCGGGCCCGCCACTTCGTGTCCTTCGCCGGTCTCCCGTCCGGCTCCCGCTTGGTCGGCTCGATGCTGGCCACGGCTACTTCCTCCTGGTGGTCTTCCGTTTGGGGGTGTCGGCCTCGAGGATCGCCACGGCCTTATCGGTGAGCCGCCCGCCGGGACGCCCGGCCGGCGCTTTGGTGAGCAGGCCCCGGGTGCGGCAGGCGAGGATGAGGTCGCGGACCTGGGCCCGGTCGAGGTTGAGCTTGTCGGCCAGGACGACGTTGGGGTTCTTCGACTGCTGGCCGTTGACGAGGTCGTCGTAGAGGGCGGCGACGGAGGCGTAGTACTCGTCGGTGCGGGCCCGTGCTCTGGTCGGATCGGGGAGCCGGGGTTTCGACCGGTGGCCGGCGAGGTGGCTGTTCACGGTGTCGATGAGCGGCCCGAAGCGGACGGCGCGGAGCACGTCGGCTGTGATGCCTCGAGGCGGGTCGGTGTTCCGGTCTTCGGGGAGGATCGTGATCTGGACGATGACAGCCGGGTCGGCCCGGTCATCGACGGCTGCGACCACTCGCCATCCGGGATAGCCGGGGATCTCGGCGCCGACGAGGAGACGGTCGTGCTGGTCCCGGTAGGACGCGGTGATCTCGACTCGTTTGTCGGTGGTGTTGACGATGGCGAAGGCCCCGCCGTGCGGCTCCCCTTTCCGATGGGCAGGGATCTTCGTCAGGTCGAGATCGGCCACCCCGTCAACGTACCGGAGATGTGACCAGCAGTCCAACAGCAATTCGTGGTGTTGGATTTGCCCGCAGACATTTTCAACACCTCCAACAGCGTGACAGGGTGTCGGCATGCTCAGCGACACGCTCCTCTCGAAGCTCCGAGCCAAACGGAACCTGCCGCCACCCGACCTGCTCCGCACCATCCGAGTCGCCGCCGGCGCCAGCCAGGCCGACGTCGCCGAACTCCTCGGGGTCCACCGCGAGACCGTGAGCCGCTGGGAACGGGGCAACCGCACCCCCAGCCCCCGCAACCTCGCCCGCTACCTCGAGGTCATCGAGGAACTCCGCCAGGTGTCCGCCGCATGAGCCGCGCCCTGGTGACCCTCCCCCAAGCCCTCGAGCAGCGGCCCTGGCTCACCGAGCCGTTCCTCCGGCGACTCGTCAAAGAACGGCGGGTGGCGTTCCACAAGGTCGGCGGCCGGCTCCTCTTCGACCTGGCCGACCTCGACGAACTCGCCGAACGAGGCCGAGTCGAGCCACCGGAGATCACGCACGCCCGGCGGCTCCGCTCGGCGTCCGGGCAGTGAACGAGGCGGGGAGCTGACCAGCCCCACCGCCTCGTTCCACGCCACCAGGACCCTCACCCTCGAAGGAAGGACCGGTTCCCAGTATGCACCCCGACTGCCCGAACGGCACTACCGCCGAACTCGAAGCGCTCGCCCGCCTCGCCGCAGTCCGCAACGTCTGCGACGCCTTCGTGGGCGGCCACTGGCCCCTCGACAGCGGACTGATCCTTCTCGTCGCGGAACTCATCGACCAGGCCGGCGCCTGGACGATGGTCGCCGAGGAAGCCGGGCGGCGTCAGGCGGCATGACCCGACACACCCCCGGACGGGCGGGCCCGGCGAACGGGACACGCATCCCGTACTCCGCCGAAGCCGAGCGTGACGTCGTCGCCGCGCTGATCCTCAGCCCCGCCTACCTGCCCCAGGCCGCCGAGTTGCTCTCACCCGGCGACTTCCACGGACCCCGGGAAAGCCGGATCTACAGCACCGTCGTCGATCTCCACCGTCGAGGGGAACCGATCGACCCGGCGACCGTCGCCATCGAAGCCGGCCTCGAACGTCGTGTCGTCGACCAGCTCGTCGCCGCCTGCCCGGCGTCCGCCCACGCCCTCGGCTACGCCCGCACCGTCGCCGACTACGCCCGTCGGCGCCGGATGCTCGCCGCCGGCCACCAGCTCGTCCGTGGCGCCACGAGCGGCGACGTGGAGATCATCGACGAAGCCCGCCGGCTCCTCGCCGACGTCATCGACAGCGCCGAACGCGCCCAGGCCGACGCCTACTTCGCCCGGGCCCACCCCGGCGGCCAGTTCGTCTTCGACGACAGCGGCGTCGAGACCGCCATCCACGGCCGGGGAGACGAGGTCCTCCACGCCTCCGGCGAAGCGACGTTCGTCGTCGCCCAGACCGGCGTCGGGAAATCCACCTATGGCCAGAACTACGTCCTGCACCGCATCGGTGTCCGCCCCGGCCCGTTCCTCGGCTACCCGGTCCGCCCCTTGGGCCCGGATGAGGTCCTCCTCTATGTTGCCGCCGACCGGCCCCGCCAGATCCTGCGAAGCCTGCGGCGCATGGTCAGCGAAGACGACGAGAAGACCCTCGACGATCGCCTCGTCGTCTGGCGGGGCCCGCTGCCGTATGTCCTCAACCAGGAACCGCGACGGCTCCTCGACCACGTCAGGCGCCTCGAGGACCACCTCGGCCGGGCCGTGCGGGAAGTGATCCTCGACTCCCTCAAGGACGTCGCCCTCGAGCTGTCCAAGGACGAAGGCGGCTCCGGCGTCGCCCACGCCGTCAACCACCTCGTCGGCGACGGCCGGGAACTCATGGCCCTCCACCACGAACGCAAACCCGAACGGGGGGCCAAGAAAGCCCCTGGCGACATCAGCGACGTTTACGGGTCGCAGCTCCTCACGGCCTGCGCGGGGAACGTCATCTACCTCCACGGCCAGCCCGGCGCCTACGTCTCCACCCTCATCCATCTCAAGCAGTCCGGTGAACAGGTCGGCCCCCTCGAGCTCGACCACGACCACGACACGGGCACCATCTCGCTTCGCCGGGAACTCGACCTCCTCGACGAGCTCCGCCGCACCCCGAAAGGGATGACGGTCCACACCGCCTGCCTGGTCCTCTACGGCGACAAGGACCCCGACAAGAACACCGTCGCCCGTGTGTACCGCAAGCTCGAGAAGCTGCGGAAAGCCGGCCACGTCTGGCGGTCCGGTGACGGGGACGGGTTCCACCAAGCCGCCGTCTACTTCCCGGGCACCCCCGTCGAGGCCCCATGACCACCGTTCACGCAAACACGATCACGAACCGTTCACGCACGTTCACGGCGGCGCAGCGTTCACGCACCCCCTACTACGTAGAGGGGGGGTGCGTGAGCGGTCACGCATGGCTCACGAACCGTGAAGGAGGCCCCCAACCCGCCATGGCCCTCATCGAAGCCCACGAAGCCACCATCCAAACCGCCGCCGTCGAGATCCGCACCCTCACCGTCGCCGGGCGGGGATTCGACCGGGTCCAACTCGGTCGCTCCAAGGTCTGGACGTGGCTCGGATTCTCGGTCGCGGCCACGGGGGACGAATGACCCTCAACTCTCTGACCAGCACCGCGGCCCCTTGCGGCCCGTCTTCCCGTTACCCCTCGCGTACGCCTAACACACGGGTTTATGGAAGAAGGGCCGCAAAGGGCCGCGGAGGGGTCGAGGACAACGCGCAGGAGGGCCGATGACCGCGACCCGGATCCGCCGCACCAAGGGCGAGGTGGCCGAGCTCGACGCCGCCATCCTCGCCGTCCTCGAGGAGGACCATCCAATGACGGTCCGCCAGGTCTTCTACCGCCTCGTCGTCGCCGGCGCCGTCCCCAAGGAAGAGAACCGCGGCTACGGCGCCGTGCAGCGTCGCCTCACCGTCCTGCGCGACGAGGGGGGCATCCCGGTCGACTGGATCGAAGACGGTGTGCGCCGCGTCCGCCGCCCCTACACCTGCTTGAGCTTCGACGAGGCGCTCCTCGACACGGCCGCCCAGTACCGCCGCCACCTGTGGGCCAACCAGGAGTGGTTGCCCGTGGTCGTCGTCGAGAAACTCGCCCTGGCCGGCGTGCTGGAGACGGTCACCGTGCCGTGGGACGTGCCGCTCGTCCCCGTCCAGGGTTTCTCGTCGATCTCGCTGATCTGGCAGCTCGCTCAGATCATCCTCAATGCCCGGAAACCGGCGTACGTCCACTACTTCGGCGACTGGGACCCCAGCGGCGAGAAAATCCCGCAGGCCTTCGAGGAACGCCTCGTGCGCTACACCACCAGCCGTGACGACTGGGGCACATTGTCGTCGCCGGTGATCTTCCGCCGCGAGGCGATCCTGCCGTGGCAGATCGAGGCGTGGTCGCTCCCGACCCGGCCGACGAAACGGGAGCACAACAACCACGCCAAGCACTTCGTCGGCGAGTCCGTCGAACTCGACGCCCTCCCCTCCAGCCAGTTACGGGACATGGTCCGTAACTGCATCGAGGAGCACGTCGACCAGCAGGCCCTCGACGCCCTCCGAGCGGCCGAGCGAAGCGAACGCTCGATCCTGACCCGCATGGCCACCCGCGACTTCGCCGAGATCGAAGCGTGGGTGCAGCGATGACCCGCCCAGCCCGCTGGCGCTGCCACACCTGCGGCGAGACGTTCACGGCCTGGGCCCGGGCCGAAGCCCACGGCGACCAGCCCGGCCACCACCGCATCGAAGTGATCATCCCGACACCCACCAGGAGGAATCCAATGAAGGCCGCCGACCCCGACCAGTCGGTTCGCTCATGGTCCAAATGAGCCGCCGCCGGCTCCTCCTCGCCCGGGCCCTGGCCGCCGCCGACCGCCGCCTCCACCGGGCCCTCGACTGGTGCGGCGGGCCGACCGTCCCGCCCGAGCCGAACGCCTTGGCTGCCGGCCCACCGCCGGTCGACCCCGACCGGCTGCTGGCCGCCTTCGAAGCCGAGGCCGCCCGCATCCGCCGCGGCGGCCCGCACCGCCCCGCCGAAACGTGGCTTCCCCGATGACCACCTCCGACGCGACCGACCGGGAACGGCTCCTCACCGCTTTCGAGGAACTCCCCGACGACTACCGGATCACCCACCCCGCCCTCGGTCTGCCTCTCACCGGCACCGACCTCGCCGAATGGATGGTCGAACAGCCAGGCCCGGCGATCGGCTGGCACATCCAAACCGACGAGCGGGCCTTCGGCTACGGATTCCCCGCCATCCCCTGGCCCGACATCCCCACCACCACCCCGGTCTGCGACCGCTGCGTCGAACTCAACGACGACGAGACCACCCTCCCAGCCGGCAACCAGGCCGCAGCGGACACCTGGCGGGCCGCTCAGACCGCCCACGTGATCGGCGACCACCACCGCCTCGTCGACACCCTCACCGTGTTCGTCATCGGCGACCACGACCTCGTCGTCGCCACCCTGCGCCGCCACGGTTTCGACGCCCACCTCGCCGCCGCCGACCACATCCACATCCACCCGGGGCCAACCCGATGAGCGGTAAGGGGCACGGCTGGGACAACTCCCACCGCCAGGAACACCGGGCCGGGAGCGGCTGGGAGGAAGCCGCCGCCGCCAAACGGATCATGCGTCAATGGGCCGGCATCTGCCACGTCTGCGGCCAGGGCGCCGCCGACGAGATCGACCACGTGATCCCCCTCTGCGAGGGCGGCCCCGACATCGACGACAACAAACGGCCGATCCACTCGAAGCCGTGCCATGTCACCAAGACAGCGCGGGAAGCGAGCCGGGCCCGCGCCCGGAAGTACAACCGGCGCCGCCCACCGGAGAAACACCCCGGGACCCGAGACTGATGTGGGCAGAGGGGTGGGGGGGTACCCCCGTGGCCGACGGCCGCGGACCGTTGGCGATAGCAGCTCCGGTTGAGCGTCCGGCCTGCCGCGATTTCCCCGGTGGTGGGTGGGGCCGGTGATCGGCCCGGCCGACCAGCGCTTGTTCCCGGAGGAGTCCTTCGTCGGGGCCTGCGGGGCGGGGCCCGGGGGATCGACGGGCAGGACGTCGGTGTACCTGCTGTACGACGAGGGTGGCTGCCTGCTCTACGTCGGGATCACGTCGACCGGCACGAAGCGGTTCGCTCAGCATCGCGACGATCAGCCGTGGTTCGACGACGTCGCCCGCGCCGACTTCGAGCATTACGACACGCGTCGAGAGGCGTTGGCGAGGGAAGGGTCGCTGATCCGGTCGCTCCACCCGATCCACAACAAGGCGCTCAACGTCTGTCCCGGGTGGCATCGGTGCGACGACCACGGCCGTCCCGTCCGGGAGCACCTGGCCGTTGTCGTCGACGCTGCGCCGGATCCCACCGCTGGTCCGCACTGCTGTCGCTGGATGGAACTGCTCCGGTCGGTGCACCAGGCGGAGAACGAGGCGTTGACGGCGCTTCTCACGACTCCGGGGGTGGTCTGTCCGGAGTGTGTGGCGAGAGAGACCAGCATCCGTGAGGCGATGGACGCTCTGCGCTGTGAGCCGGCGTCGTGATCCGTTTCGATCCGGCGACCGCGACCGACCTTGTCGATGCCCTCCGGCTCCTCGAGGGTCGCCTCCGCGGGTCGGGGCGGACCTTGTCGCCGTCGACGTTGGAACTTCGACGGTTCGCTGAGCGGTCCCTGGCGATCCCTGCCGATCACCCTGCTGTGAATGGTGGGGGATGCGCGGAGGATGGGGATGTGGCGCTCGGTCTGTACACCTACGACGAGGCGGCGGAACGGCTGCGGGTCGCCGAGGTGACCGTGCGCCGGCTGGTAGCCAAGGGCCAGTTGGCGGCGGTGTCGCTGGGCCGGGCCCGCAGGATCCGGCCCTCGGATCTTCAGCGGTTCATCGAGTCGCTGCCGACCACCCGAACCAAGGAGACGTGATGGCGCATTTCGACGCTCGGGCGGAGGAGATCCGCAGGATCCGCACGGAGAGGGGCCTGGACGACCCGGAGACGCTGCGGGGCATGGTCGACGCCGAGACCGACCCGAAACTCCGGGTCAGGCTGCAGCGGCGCCTGGAACGGGTCGAGGCGGAAGCGGAGGTGCGGGCCGAAGCGAAAGCGAAGACGGACGCGATGGGGCCGGGCGAGTTGGGCGGGATGATGTGGGAACGGCTGGGGAGGGTCCGGTGACCGCCCGGCCGCCGGTGGTGCTGCCGGATGTGGAGGCGGCGCAGGCGAAGGTCGACGAGTTGATCCTCGCCGCCGGTGAGGGTCATCGGGTCGCCGAGCTCGACCTGGCGAAAGCGTTGGCCGGGGTGGAACTGGCCGGCCGCTACGACGAGGCGGCCGCGAGGGTGGCGGCGACGAAAGCGGAGGAGGCGAGGCGGGGCCGGGTCGACGCCGCGCTGAGCCGCCTCCGGGTCGAAGCACCCATCGCCGCCGAGGGTCTGCTGGAGGCGCGCCGGGAGGCGCTGCGGGCCTTGTCGGCGCTGATCGTGGCGGCGGAGCGGTATTCGACGCTGGTCGGTTCGACCGCGGCGGTGCTGGCCGCTGACGGGCCGCTGCCGGCGCATGTGGCGGCGAAGATCGCCCACGCCCGCCGGTTCGACCTCGAGGCGCCGAAGGTGCGGCCCCACGGGCCCCACCCGGACGGGGTTGATGTGCGGCACGGCGGGGTGGTCGACGGGCCGGTGTTCTGGCCGTGTCCGGCGGAGTTGGCGGCGTGGGTGGCGGGTGCGGTGTTGGCGGCGGCGGTGGGGCAGATGCGCCCGTCGGGTGATCTCCACCGGAGGTTGCTGCGGGTGGTGCCGGCGGCGGCTCACCTGGAACGTCTTCAGGGGGCGGTGGACGCCGCCCGGGCCGGTGGGTCGGTCGAACCTCCTACGGCCGGCCCGGGCGGCACCATGCCCCCTGACGGCGGGGAGGGCTGATCGTGGCCGGTGTGGCGGTCGGAACGGCCTACGTCGAGATCGCCCCGAAGTTGGCGCAGGGATTCGCGAAGCAGCTCGAGGGTCAGATCGGCGCGCCGGCGGCGGAAGCGGGGAAGCAGGTCGAGTCGTCGCTCGGTGGGGCGTTCACGAAAGTGGCGGCGGTGGCCGGCGGCGCGTTCGTCGGGGCGAAGGTGTTCGGGTTCCTGAAAGACAGCGTGGCGGCGGCCCGCGAATCGAACCGGGTCGCGGCGGACACGGCGGCGGTCATCGCGTCGACCGGCGGGGTGGCCGGTGTGACCGCCAGACATGTCGACGACCTGGCCAACAGCATCGCCCGTAAAACCGGTATCGACGACGAACAGATCGCTTCGGCGGAGAACCTGCTGCTGACGTTCACGGCTGTGAGGAACGAGGTCGGGAAAGGCAACGATGTTTTCGATCAGGCGACGAAGTTGGCGGTGGACATGGCCGCCCGGTTCGGGGGTGACGCGTCGTCGGCGGCGATCCAGTTGGGTAAGGCGTTGCAGGACCCGATCCGGGGGGTGGCGGCGTTGCGGCGGGTCGGGGTCGGTCTGACCGACGACCAGGAACGGCAGGTGAAGGCGTTCGTGGCGACCGGCGATGCGCTCTCCGCCCAGAAGGTGATCCTGGCCGAGGTGGCCAAGGAGGCGGGTGGGGCGGCGGCGGCGCAGGGGAACCCGGCCGACAAGCTGCGCCAGTCGATCGACCAGCTCGAAGAGAGCATCGGGAATTTCCTCATCCCGGCCCTGGACAAGATGAGTGATGGGCTGCGGGCGGCGTTCGAGTGGTTCACGAACGCGCCGGGGCCGGTCAAGGTGATGATCGGGGTTCTCACCGGCGTGGCCGGGGCGCTGGTGGCGGTCAAGGTCGCCGTCGACGCTCTGAAGGTGGCGCAGGCCGGTCTGAACCTGGTCATGGAAGCGAACCCGTGGGTGAAGGTGATCACCGTCATCGCCCTCGTCGGCACGGCGCTGGTGGAGCTGTTCCAGCACAGCCAGACGTTCCGGGAGGGGTTCCTGGGGGTGTTCCAGGCGGTGACGAACGGGGTCGCCGATTTCCTCGGCTGGATCCTCGGTGCGTTGGCGAAGCTGGAGGGTGCGATCGGCAACGTCGCCGAGCACCTCTCGCACCTCCCCGGGGTGGGCGACACGTTCGCTGCCATCGGCCGGTCGGCGCGCCGGTCGCAGGCCGATCTCAACGGGTGGGCCGCCGATCTCCACAAGGGGATCGACGTCACCGACGCCGCCACGTCCGCCGCCGCGGGTTACGCCCACGCCGTGGGGGGAGCGGGAGGCTCGGCGGGGGCGGCGGCCGGGTCGATGGCCGCGCTGGCCGACGCTCTGGCGGCGGGGACGGCGGCGGCGCAGGCCGGAACGGCCGGGCTCGACTCGTGGGCGCAGGCGGTGTCGTCGAAGGTTGTGGCGGCCATGGACCCGATGAAGATCGCCGCCGCCGACGCCGCCAAGGCCCTGTCGTTCTCCGACGTGAAGAAGGAACTGGAGTCGGGTCAGGCGTGGGAGGCCGACTACGCCCGGCTCGGCGCCGCCGCCAAAGCCGGCCTTGAACCGGCCGCCGCCGCGGCGCAGAACACGGTGGCGACCATCGGTCAGCTCCAGGCCAACATCGACGCCCAGAACAAGGCGGTGTCCGACTGGAAAGGCAACATCGACCGGCTCGGCAAGACGTTCGGGGGGAAGTTCGCGCCGCTGGCCGGGTGGCTGGCCACGCTCGGTCCGGACCAGGCCGGGCTCGTCACCCAGGCGCTCGGGATGGGCCCGGCGCAGCTGTCCAAATTGCAGGACTCGGTCGTGCAGCACACGAAGCTGATGAGCGACCAGGCCATCCAGGAATGGGAGAAGAACCTGGGGCCGATGGCGACCGTCGGGATCGACGCCGCCGCCGTGTTCGGGAAAGGGTTCGTCGGGAAGATCCCCGAGCTCGTCGCCGACACCGGCAACGTCCTCCACGACGCCTTTGTGGCCGCTTCGCCGGTGCTGTCGCCCGAAGAAGCAGCGAAGTACCTGGGGATCCCGTGGGCGAACCCGGCCGGTCCGGCGCCGGGATCGCAGCAGAACCCGTGGGAGGCCGGGTCGGTCCCCGCCGGGATGACCCCGATCCAGACCGATCCGGGGGCGCCGCCGCCCGGGTCGCAACCCAACCCGTGGGAAACCCAGCCGGCCGCCGCCCCCGCCGGTGGGGGGACGGTCGTCAACGTCGGACCCGTCAATGTCGCCACCGCCGCCAACCCGACCGAGATCGCCGGCGCGGTCGGTGACCATCTCGCCTGGCGGATCGGGCCCGGCGCCGGCCTCCTCGGGATCACCGGCCGGTGATCGACCCGGCCGTCGAAGCCCCCGGCGTAGTCGACGGGCTGATCCGCGACTTCCTCACCCGCTGCGACGACCCGAACCCCGACTGGGACCGGGTCGTCGCAGACCGGCTTGTCCCGCTGATCGTCGAACCGGCCGTCGGCGGCGCCGTCGTCGCCGAAGCGCTCGTCCTCACCGTCACCACGCTGAGAGTCGCCGCCGTCATGGGCGGCACAACCCCGACCGCCATCCTCGACCAGGTGCAGCGACTCCGTGGGGTCAACGTCCCCGACGGTACCCGGGCGGCGTGACAGCCCTGCCCAAGGGCATCTTCAGGATCGACCCGTACGGTCTGCGTTGTGAGACGCCATGTCGTCGCCCTGGCCGCCGCCTTGGCCGCCGTGTCGCTCGCCGGCTGTTCGTCGCCGCGCACCGAGGTGAAGGGGACGGTTGAGGCGAGGCCGGTGGAACGGGCCGACCAAGCGATCGTCCGCCAGATCGGCCAGGGTCTCGCCGGCCAGTGGGGGCCGCAGTGGGACGAGATGATCCCCGCCCAGCAGGTGTTCGTGAGCCGGGATCGTTACCTGGACTGCAAGAGCCGCCTGCAGCCCGTGTCGGCCAAGGTCGACAAGGTCGTCGCCACCTACGACGAAACCGTCGAGGTTCCGGGGACGGGTGCGCGGTTCCCGTCGACGGCACCGACGCTTATCGCGCCTATGAGAACCGACTCAGGCGACAAAGACTCTCGGGCAAGCAGGGGGTGCCTGCACGAGACTCGCGAGCAGGCACAAACGGGAGGGGCGGTGGAATTACCGGGCGGACATCACCGGGCCTCTCCATCGAACCCGCGTAGGGTTTCCCCGAGTTTCGGTGTGCCCTCTACGGAGCGAACTAGTGCGGTCACCGGGTCTTCTTCCGTTGCTGGCGCCGGCGCTGCTGACGCTCGGCCTGGAGCCGTTCATAGAGCTGCTCGAGATCTTGGTCATCAAGCCGCACAGCCGAGGCCGCCAGCCGCTCCCACATGGGTCGGAGTTCGTTCGGCTTCCGGGTCGTCACGCCATGGGTGTTCCGCCAACGCCTCACGCTGGCTCCAAGAGGGGGGCGGGCGTCCCCCCTACCTGTGACCAGCACCTTTGCCTCACTTTTCGTTAGCCCGAACGGTTCGATCTGCCGGCCGGGGATCTGCGGGATCTCGGCTCGCGCTTGGATGATCGGTCGGCGGTAGCCGGGCTCACCCGTCTTGCGTTCGTCCATGGCTTCTTCGAGCTTGGCCTTGATCTTGACGTCGGGTATGGCCATCACGGCGTCGCGGGTGATGCCTTGCAGGGTAAGGAAGTAGTCGAACTCGCCGGGGAGGAACTCGAAGGTCTGGAAGCCCTGCACGAAGCGGCGCCACCGGGCGGACTTGAGCATCTTGGCGAGTTCGTCGGCGGCCCGGTTGAGGCCGAGGTTCTGCATGGTGAGGGCGAACCGCTCGACGAGTTCGCCGTTGTCGTCGCTGGTGGACTTCTCTCGGACGCTCATCATGATTGGCCTCCTTCGACCACCGCGTTCGGGACGACACATCCGTAGGTCTCGCAGTGTTCGTAGATCCGGGCGGCCATCCATGCGCTCAACCCGGCGAGCTGGGTGTGTGCCGCCTGGTCGCGGCCGCCCGCTTCGATCCCGGCTGCTTCGTTGCCGAGCGGTGCGGGCCCGGGTCATGGGCCGCCTGATCCCGGACCTGGGCGAGATCAAGCAGCTCCTCGAAGGCATCCAGGCCAACACGGCGCCGAAAACGACCTCGGTCACCTTCGGCACAGTCGCGTCGGCGCCGCGGCCCAAGACCTACCCGCACTACTGGTCCACCTACTGCATCCACGAGCTGCACGACCAGTGCCGACTGACCTGCAAGCACTGCAAGGCACCCTGCCTGTGCGGGTGCCACAAGGGGGAAACTGCATGACGAGGGGACCGAAGATCGTCCTGACCACTCGGCAGCCGGAGGACATCCTCGATTCGCCCCTCGGCCTTGATCTCCGGGCCTGCGAGGAGCGCGTCGTCAAGGGCGAGCATGACGGGCTGATCGCCCGGTGGGAGTTCGGTCGGCGGCTGCTCCGCTGCCGGGAGGGGAAGCAACTTCCAAAGGGACTCGTTGGCGCTCTGGTCGCCAAACACGGCATCAGCCGTACGGAGATCAAGTACCGGATGGAGTTCGCTGAGACCTTTGGCACGAAGGAGGAAGTGGTCACCGCGGTGACCACTTATCCGAGCTGGCGTCAGATCAGAAGCCAGGCGCTGCCCAAGCCGAGCACGAAACGGCCACCGGGAAACGTGGTCAGGCTGCGTCCTGAGTTCCGCCAGTGGCGCAGCCAGCTCGCTGAACTGACAGCCCGCCTGCCGTCGCCTCGCCGTCGAGGTGCGGTCGACAAGCAGGCTGATCGAGGTGGTCGACGATCTCGTCGGCGAGATCCTCGGGCGGATCGCCGCCCACGCCCGGGAGGTCGACCGGATCCACGGCGGCCACGACGGCTTCGATTTCCCGTCGCGGATGGACCTGATCTTGGAGCGGACCGACCGGCACCACGTCGCCGGCGAGCTCCTCGAGGTCGCTGACCGGATCTGCGTCGGCCTCGATCAGACGCCGGGGTCGGTGGGGGCCCGCCACGCCCGGTTTACCCTCGCCCTCGCCGCCGCCGGGGTGTCGTGGGAGATGATCGGCGACGCCATGGAGGCGGCCTACCGCGACGACGACTGACCGGTCTGCCAAGTTCCGCTCGCGATAGTTGAACGTTCTGCTAACTTCCGCGGGCGATGGCGGCGGAACCGGCCGACCTTCAACACCCCATCTGCGTGGCCTGCGGGGAACGCCCCGCGACCCGCTCGGGTCGCTGCATCCGCTGCCGCCGCTACCTGGCCAGCCACGGCCACGACCGGCCGGCCGGCACGAAGCGGGGCCTGCCCGCCCGGGCGGCGCCGCCGCTGTGCGTCGTGTGCGGGGCGGGGCCGTGGATGGCCAGGGGCCGCTGCCGCCGCTGCTACGGCTACTGGCGCCGCCACGGCCACGACGAGCGGCCACGCCCGGCCGACGTCGATCCCGACGACCTCGACGGGCTCATGGCCGCGTCCGACGCGGCGTGGGAACCGGTCTGGCTCGAAGCCGTCCTCGCCGACCTGGACCTCCCGGCGATGCCCGAGGCGTTCGAGATGGCCCGTCCGGCGTGGCAGGCGCGGGCCGCCTGCGTCGGGCGGGGGGATCTGCCGTGGGTCGCGGCGGGCCCGGCCGACTCCCGCTGCGTCGCGGTCTGCCAGGGCTGTCCGGTCGCCTGCGACTGTTACCGGTGGGCGGTCGACCATGGGGAGGTCGGGGTGTGGGCCGGCACGGGTGACGAGGAGCGGGTGCGGGCCCGGTAGGTGAGGGGGCTAGGCCTCGTTCGCGACCGGTCCGCAGAGGCGAGGGTCGGGAGCCTCTGGTCGGATGGCCACCAGGTAGCTCGACCCGAGCCGTTTCGCCGGTGCATAGGAGACCGCCGGCGGGAGCGTCGGGATCGAACGGGATGTGACGGCCGCCGACTTCGACTCTCCCTCCACGCCCATTACGGTACCTCGGGGTCACTCCCGCGCTGTTGGAGCCGGCCGTACTGGGCCTCGTAGCGATCGAGCTGTTCGCTCAGGGCTCGCATCAGGTCGAAGATCATGGTGGGAGACACCTTGATCCTCGACGTCACCACCGCCGGAACCGGGCCAGGGTCCGTCCGCTCGGTGCGGTCTCGAGGGAGCGTGACCCCGAAGTCGAGCGTGAACTCGGTGCCGGTGTTCCAGACCACCATCACGTTGGCGTAGACCCCGGCTTCCAGGCCCGGTGGGCAGCGGAAGTCGACTTCCTGGCGGGAGTCCGGTCGCTCTTCCATCAGCCCTTCTCCGCCCTCGGTGTGTGCTCTTTTCGTGCTCTCGCGGTGAGGGGATGCCTCCCGGCACCCCCTCTGACCTGCGGTGTTACCTCTCAAACAGTCGTGGAGGTGGCGGGAGTCGAACCCGCGTCTTCCGAGCTCTCAACAGGGCTTCTCCGAGCGCAGCCGGCGAGAGAATCTCGAGTGGTCACCGATCACCGGCCCTCGATGACCACCCCAGCCCGGTGAAGTTTCCCATCGGGGACCCGGGCAGGCCCCTCAGGTAAGTCGCTCAAGATGACGCCCGTTAACCGGTCGAGCGACTGGACCGGACCGGACGCGCTGTTTGGTCCTAGCTAACTAGGCAGCGAGAGCCATCTGAGGCTCGGCGTTTCTTGTTTTTCCCGGATTTTTAACGAGGACCCCAGGAGTCCCTCGGCTCGCTTCACCTGCCTCGATCCTCAGAATCGAAACCAAGCACCCCCTTGTTGGTGTTGCCTTGTCCAGTGGAACACCCCAGTTTACAAGGTCATTCCCCGCCGCGGTTCCGGGACCGCAGGGCCCGGTCGGCCTCCCGTTTGGCGTCGCGCTCGGCCATGGCCTGGCGCTTGTCCCACTGGCGCTTGCCCCGGGCCACGGCCAGGTCGATCTTGACCAGACCGTTCTGGAAGTAGGCCTTGAGCGGCACCAGCGTCAGGCCGGGCTCGTTCAGCCGGCCGACGAGACGGTCGATCTCGGCCCGGTGGAGGAGGAGCTTGCGGCGCCGGGTGGGGTCGTGCCCGATGCGGGCGAAGGGGTAGGGCGAGATGTGCATGCCGTAGAGCCAGACCTCGCCACCCTCGAGGCGGGCGTAGGCGTCGGAGAGGTTGGCCCGGCCGTCACGGATCGACTTCACCTCCGAGCCGACGAGGACGATGCCGCACTCGTAGCTGTCGAGGATGAAGTACTCGTGGCGGGCCCGGCGGTTGGCGATGGCCACCCGATCCCGGGCGGTCTTCCCGTCAGTCTTGGCTCCTCCGCCGGCGGACTTCGGCATGGGAGCACCGTATCGCCCACGGCTAGGGTCCAGGCCTGTGACAGGCACTTCGATCCTCGGCCACCCCGTCCAGCGTCTGGAGGACCGGCCCATCCTCGCCGGCACCGCCCGCTACGTCGCCGACCTCGACCTGCCCGGCGCCCTCAGCGCCGTCTTCGTGCGGTCGACCATGGCCCACGCCCACCTCGCCGGCGTCGACACCGGCGAGGCGGTCAAGATGCCCGGCGTCGTGGCCGTCTACACCGCCGGCGACCTCGACCTCCCCGACATCCCGCCGTTCGCCATGGCTCCGCCGGCCATGGCCCGGCCGCCGCTGGCCCGGGGCATCGTGCGCCACGTCGGCGAGCCCGTGGCCGTGGTGGTGGCCGAGACCACCGCCCAGGCGGCCGACGCCGCCGGCGAGGTCATCGTCGACTACGACCCGCTCCCGGCCGTGGCCGACGCCGAAGCGGCACTGGCCGACGGCGCGCCCGTCCTGTACCCCGACCACGGCTCCAACCAGGTGGTCGAGTTCGACTTCGGCCGCACCCCCGACGTCTTCGAGGGCGCCGACCGCGTCGTCACCGCCCGGATCCGCAATCAGCGGCTGGCGCCCGTCCCCCTGGAGGTCAACGGCGTCGCCGTCGTGCCCGAGACGGCCCCCGACGGCGCCGAGCGGCTCACGCTGTGGGTCTCCAACCAGCACCCCTTCGGCGTCCGGGACCCGCTGGCCGGCCTCCTCGGCCTGCCGGCCGAGAACATCCGGGTGGCGTGCCCGGCGGTGGGCGGCGGGTTCGGGGCCAAGATCGGCCTCTACGCCGAGTACGCCGTGGTCGCCGCCGCCGCCCGGCGCCTCGGCCGGCCGGTGCGGTGGGTCGAGACGCGCTCGGAGTCGATGACCGCCCTCGTCCACGGCCGGGGCCAGATCCAGGACATCGAGATCGGCGCCCGGGCCGACGGCACGATCGTCGGCCTCCGGGGCCACCTGATCGCCGACGTCGGCGCCTACCCCGGCATCGGCGCCTTTCTCCCCAGCCTCACCCGGATGATGTCGGCCGGCGTCTACTCGATCCCCCGCATCGACGTGCGGGCCAGCGTGGCGGTGACCAACACCACCGCCGTCGGCGCCTACCGGGGCGCCGGCCGGCCCGAGGCGGCGGCCATGATCGAACGGGCCGTCGACCTCGTGGCCGCCGAGCTCGGCCTCGATCCCGTCGAGGTCCGGCGCAGGAACCTGATCCCCCGCTTCGACCAGCCCCACTCCACGCCGGTCGGCGCCACCTACGACGTCGGGGACTACGCCGCCGCCCTCGACGAGGTGCTGCGCCTGGCCGGCTACGACGACCTGCGGGCCGAGCAGCGGGCCCGCCGGGAGCGGGGTGACCGCCTCGCCCTCGGCATCGGCGTCAGCGTCTACGTCGAGGTCACCGGGGCCGGGCCGGTGCCCGAGTTCGGTGCGGTCGAGGTCCACGACGACGGCACGGTCACCGCCCAGACCGGCACCTCGCCCCACGGCCAGGGCCACGAGACGGCCTTCGCCCAGATCGTCTCCTCGATCCTGGGCGTCCCCATGGAGCGGGTGAAGCTCCTCCACTCCGACACCGCCGCCGTCCCCGAGGGCCAGGGCACCTACGGCTCCCGGTCCCTCCAGCTCGGCGGCAGCTCGATCTTCCTGGCCGCCGAGACCGTGCTCAACATGGCCCGGGAGCGGGCCGCCGGCCTGCTGGAGGCCAATCCCGACGACGTCGTCCTGTTCGACGACGGGCGCTTCGGCGTGGCCGGCACCCCCGCCCGCTCGCTCGGCTGGGCCGAGCTGGCGGCCGGCGGCGACGGCCCTCTCCGGGCCGAGGCCAAACACCCCCAGTCGGCCCAGACCTACCCCTTCGGCGCCCACGTGGCCGTCGTCGAGGTCGACACCGAGACCGGCGGCGTGCGGCTCCAGCGGGTGGTGGCCGTCGACGACTGCGGCCGGGTCCTCAACCCGCTGCTGGCCGAGGGCCAGGTCCACGGCGGGCTGGCCCAGGGCATCGCCCAGGCGCTGTTCGAGGAGATGTCCTACGACGCCGACGGCACGCCGTTGACCGCCACCCTGGCCGACTACCTGATGCCGAGCGCCGCCGAGCTCCCGAGCTTCGAGACGGCCCACACCGAGACCCCGACGCCGCTCAACCCCTTAGGCGCCAAGGGGATCGGCGAGTCGGGCACCATCGGCTCGACCCCGGCGGTGCAGAACGCCGTCGTCGACGCCGTCGCCCACCTCGGCGTCCGCCACATCGACATGCCCTGTTCGCCGCAGCGGGTCTGGCAGGCGATCCAGGCGGCGCGCGGGGGGGCGGCGACCTGACCATCGTCGAGGGCTTCGGGGAGCCGACGCTGCGCCTGCCCCGGAGCGAGTACCTGAAGCTGATCGGCCACTGCTACGACGGCCTGCCCGACGAGGCCTGCGGCCTGCTGGCCGGGCGCCTCCGGCCCGGCTCGCTGATCCCCGACGGGAGGATCGACGTCGTCTTCCCGACGGGCAACGCCGACGCCTCGGCCCGGACGTACTCGGTCGACTCCCGGGACCTCATCCGCAGCCTGCGGGCCGCCGAGTCGGCCGGGCTGGAGCTGGTCGGCGTCTTCCACTCCCACACCCACACCGAGGCCTGGCCGTCGCCCACCGACGTCCGCCAGGCGCTGGAGCCGAACTGGCTCTACGTGATCGTCAGCCTGAAGGACGGCGAGCCCGTTCTGCGGTCGTTCCGCATCACCGACGGGAACATTCAGGAGACCCCGGTCGTTCTCGAAAGCTGACCGGATCGTCGGGAATTTGTACACTGGGTGTCAGGAGGTCCAGACGAATGGCTGTCGAAGTCCGCATGCCCACCATCCTGCGCCCGCACGTCGGCGGCGTCCCCACGGTCACGGCCGAGGGGAAGACCGTGGGTGAGCTCTTCGACGGCCTGGTGGCCCGCTACCCGGGGCTCAAGGGCCAGTTGGTCACCGAGTCCGGCGATCTGCACAAGTTCGTGAACGTGTACCGCAACGACGACGACATCAGGTACACGGGCCGGCTCGACACACCCGTCGAGGAGAACGACGTGGTGTCCATCATTCCCGCCGTCGCCGGCGGCTGACCCCAGCCGCCCGCGGCCCGTCCGGAGGATCCCGACATGCGCGTCGACTCCGTCCTCGACCTGATCGGCAACACGCCGCTGGTCGCCGCCCACCAGCTCTCGCCCAATCCCGCGGTGCGGATCTTCCTCAAGCTGGAAGGGATGAACCCGGGCGGCTCGGTCAAGGACCGCATCGCCAAGTCGATGATCGAAGACGCCGAGGCGGACGGGCGCCTGCTGGCGGGCGACACCATCCTCGAGCCGAGCTCGGGCAACACCGGGATCGGCCTGGCGCTCGTCTGCCGGGTGAAGGGCTACAAGCTGCGGGTGGTGCTCCCGGAGAACGTGTCGGTCGAACGCCGCCAGCTGCTGGAGATCTTCGGCGCCGAGATCATCCCCTCGCCCCGGGAGGAGGGGAGCAACGGCGCCATCCGGGTGGCCCAGGAGCTGGCCAAGGAGGGCGACGTCGTCCTCCTCTACCAGTACGGCAACGCCGCCAACCCCCGGGCCCACTACACCGGGACCGGCCCCGAGATCTGGGCCGACTGCCCCGAGGTCGACGCCTTCGTGGCCGGCCTCGGCACCAGCGGCACGCTGATGGGCGTGGGGCGGTACCTGAAGGAGCGCAAGCCGTCGGTCAAGGTCGTGGCCGTCGAGCCGCCGGCGGGGGAGGACGTGCAGGGCCTGCGCTCGCTCGACGAGGGCTACATCCCGCCGATCTTCGACCCCGACGTCCTCGACCGGCGCTTCATCGTCCGGCTCACCGAGTCGATCGAGTGGACCCGGCGGCTGGCCGAGCTCGGCATCTTCGCCGGGCTGTCGTCGGGGGCGGTGCTGGCCGGGGCGGCCAAGGTGGCGGCCACGATGGACGCCGGCACGGTGGTGGCCCTCCTGCCCGACGGGGGCTGGAAGTACCTCTCGACCGGCGCCTGGACCGACGACATCGACGCCGTGGTGGAGCGCGCCCGGCGGATCATCTACTTCTAGCCGCGGTGTTCTCGGTCTCCCCCGACGTCGCCGAAGCGGTCGAGATCCTCCGGAGAGGGGGGCTCGTCGCCTTCCCGACCGAGACCGTCTACGGCCTCGGCGCCGACGCCGCCAACCCGGCCGCCGTGGCCCGGATCTTCGCCGTCAAGGGCCGGCCCCGGAACCACCCGGTCATCGTCCACCTGGGCGAGGCCACCGCCATCAAGGGCTGGGCGGCCGAGGTGCCGCCCGACGCCTGGACCCTGGCCGAGGCCTTCTGGCCCGGCCCCCTCACGCTGATCCTGCCCCGGGCGCCCCACGTGCCCGACGGCGTGACCGGCGGGGCGGCCACGGTCGGCCTGCGGGTTCCCGACCAGCCGCTGGCCCTGGAGCTCCTCGACGCCTTCGGGGGCGGCATCGCCGCCCCGTCGGCCAACCGCTTCGGCCGCGTCAGCCCCACCACCGCCGCCCACGTCCGGGCCGACCTCGGCGTCGACGTCGACCTGGTCCTCGACGGCGGGCCCTGCGCCGTGGGCGTGGAGTCCACCATCGTCGACCTCAGCCGGGGCGCCCCCCGGGTCCTGCGGCTGGGCGGGATCGGCGTCGAGGCCCTGGGCGATGCGCTCGGCCGTCCGGTGGAGGCGACGCGAGTGGCCCTGGCCGGTTCCGGGAAAGAGCCCCAGGTGGAACCGGTCTCCGGTGAGCCCGCCGCGCCGCCCGCTCCCGGGACGCTGCCGTCCCATTACGCCCCCGAGGCCACCGTCGAGGTCGTGGCGGCGGACGCCGTGGCCGACCGGGCCCGGGCGCTCCTGGCCGAGCACCGGCGCGTCGGCGTCCTCGCCCCCCGGCGCATCGACGGGCTGCCGCCCGGCACGGAGGCGCTGCCCCCCGCCGGCGCCGCCGCCGCCTACGCCCAGTGCCTCTACCAGCGCCTGCGGGAGGCCGACCGGCGGGGCCTCGACGTGCTTCTGGCCGTGCCGCCGCCGGAGACCGGCATCGGGGCGGCGGTGGCCGACCGCCTCCGGCGGGCCGCTTCTCCCGCCTGAGCAGTAACCGCGGTTAGCGTGGCCGTCGTGGACGGGCGGCCCATCGGCGTGTTCGACAGCGGGCTCGGGGGCCTCACCGTCGTGCGGGCGCTGATCGACCTGCTGCCCGACGAGCACCTCGTCTACTTCGGCGACACCGGCCGCTTCCCGTACGGGCCCAAGCCCCGGGAGGAGGTCCTCAAGTACGCCTTCGAGATCACCGAGCTGCTTATGGGCCACGACGTGAAGCTCGTCGTCGTCGGCTGCAACTCGGCCGCCGCCGCCGCCCTCTCCGAGCTGCGGGCCCGTTACGAGGTGCCGCTGACCGGCGTGATCGAGCCCGGCCTGCGGGCGGCGGCCAAGGCCACCCGGACGGGGCGGGTCGGCGTGATCGGCACCGTCGGCACGATCTCGTCGGGCGCCTACCAGCGGGCCGCCGCCGCCCTGTTCCCCCACGTCGAGCTGGCCTGCGCCGCCTGCCCCGGGTTCGTGGAGTTCGTCGAGGCGGGCGACGTCGACTCCGACCAGGTCTTCGTCCTGGCCGAGCGGCTCCTGGCCCCGGTCCGGGCGGCCGGGGTCGACACCCTGGTGCTGGGCTGCACCCACTACCCGCTGCTGGCCCGGACCATCGGCGAGGTGATGGGCACCACGCCCGACGGCGACAGGGTCGTCCTCGTGTCGTCGGGGGAGGAGACGGCCTTCGAGGTGGCCGGCGTCCTCGACGCCATCGGCGCCCGCCGCCGCCCGTCCGGCGAGCCCGCCCGGCGGCTGTTCCTGACCAGTGGCGACCCGGCGACGTTCCGCACGCTCGGCTCCCGGTTCATCGGCCCCGAGGTCAACGCCGTGGAGGCCTGGCGGTGGAGCTGACCGTGCTCGGCTGCTCGGGGTCCTACGGCGCCCCCGCCGGCGGCGCCTGCAGCGGCTACCTCCTCCGCACGGCCGGGGCCACGCTGTGGCTCGACTGCGGCAACGGCACGTTGGCCAGCCTGCAGCGGGAGGCCGCCGTGGAGGACCTGACGGCCCTCGTCATCACCCACTGGCACCCCGACCACTGCGCCGACGTCTACGGCCTCCACGTCCTGTTCAAGTACGGCCTCGGCCGGACGGGGCTGCCGCTCTTCGCCCCCGAGGGCACCGAGGAGCGCCTCGGGACGCTGGTCGACGGCGACTGGGGTGGCGCCTTCGACTGGTCGGCGGTCGGCGACGGCGACGCCGTCACCGTCGGCGACTGCGGCCTGCGCTTCTCCCGCACCGCCCACCCGCCGCCGACCCTGGCCGTCGAGGTCAGCGGCGACGGCAAGCGGCTCGTCTACACGGCCGACACCGGCCCCGACTGGTCGGTGGAGGCCTTCGCCCCCGGCGCCGACCTCGTCCTGTCGGAGGCCAGCTTCCAGGACGGCGCCGGTCCGGAGGGCGGCAGCGCCATCCACCTGTCGGCCCGCCAGGCGGGCGAGGCCGCCCGGGCGGCCGGGGCCCGCCGCCTGATGCTCACCCACCTCTGGCCGGGACTCGACCCGAACGCCTCGGTCGTGGAAGGCTCGGAGGCCTTCGGCCGGGAGGTGCTCCTGGCCGCGCCCCACCAGCGGACGAGGATCTGATGGCGGACGAGGATCTGATGGCGGACGAGGATCTGATGGAGCCATGACGACGCGTTCCGACGGGCGCGGCCCCGAAGACCTGCGGCCCCTCCGCTTCACCCGCGACTTCACCGAGTTCGCCGCCGGATCGGTCCTCGTGGAGATGGGCCGGACGAAGGTGCTGTGCACCGCCTCGGTCGAGGAGCGCATCCCGCCGTGGCTGCGGGGCAAGGGCCGGGGCTGGGTCACCGCCGAGTACTCGATGCTCCCCGGCTCCACCTCCGAGCGCACCGACCGGGAAGCGGTCAAGGGCAAGCTGTCGGGCCGCACCCAGGAGATCCAGCGCCTGATCGGCCGGTCGCTGCGGGCGGTGTGCGACCTGCCCGTCCTCGGCGAGACCCAGATCACCGTCGACTGCGACGTCCTCCAGGCCGACGGCGGCACCCGCACGGCCTCGATCTCCGGCGCCTACGTGGCCCTCCACGACGCCTGCTCCCGGCTGGTGGCGGCCAAGCGGATCCCCGGCCACCCGCTGACCGAGGGGGTGGCGGCCGTCTCCGTCGGCATCGTCGACGCCGTGGCGCTCCTCGACCTGCCCTACGTCGAGGACGTCAGGGCCGAGGTCGACATGAACGTGGTCATGACCAGCTCCGGCCGGTTCGTCGAGGTGCAGGGCACGGCCGAGGGCAAGGCCTTCTCCAAGGCCGAGCTCGACGACCTCCTCGGGCTGGCCGAGCACGGCATCGCCGAGATCCTCGACGCCCAGGTGGCGGTGCTGGCCACGCCCCCGGCCCCCCGGGCCCGGTAAGGGGTGGCCGTGCGGCTCGTGCTGGCCTCCGCCAACCCCGACAAGGCGGCCGAGATCGCCGCCATCCTGGGGGCGGCGGTGCCCGGCCTCGACCTCGCCCCCCGGCCGGCCGGCGTGCCCGACGTCGACGAGACCGGCGACACCCTGCTGGAGAACGCCCGGCTCAAGGCGGCGGCCATCGCCGAGGTCACCGGGGAGCCGGCCGTGGCCGACGACACCGGCCTCGTCGTCGACGCCCTCGACGGCGCCCCCGGGGTCTTCTCGGCCCGCTTCGCCGGCGAGGGCGCCACCTACGCCGACAACGTGGCCAAGCTGCTCAAGGAGCTCGACGGCGTGGCCCCCGAGGGGCGCACCGCCCGCTTCGAGACCGTGGCCCTCGTCCGCTGGCCCGACGGCCGGGAGGTGGCGGTCACCGGCGCCGTCGACGGCGTCATCGCCACCGAGGCCCGGGGCAGCCGGGGCTTCGGCTACGACCCGGTGTTCGTCCCCTCCGAGGGGGACGGGCGCACCTTCGCCGAGCTGCTGCCGCTGGAGAAGCACGCCGTGTCCCACCGGGGACGCGCCTTTCGGGCACTGGCCGCACAGCTGGCGGACGAGCTTTAAAAGGCTCTCAAGTCGGCGGCAGTTCCGTCCGAGATGAATGCCTGGGGGCCGGGAAGTTCCGGCCCAGCGAGGCAGAGGGGCGGACCATGCGGGAGACCTTCCACCGGATGCTGAACGACGAGACGCTGCGCACCGAGCTGGGCGCGGCCGTCGTCGCCGACCTCGCCGTCGAGAACCTCGAGCTGTCGAGCCCCGCCACGTCGATGGCCGTCCGCCGCACCATCATCGAACGGCGCGTCTAGCGACACTGTGGAGTTGTGGAAGGCTGGCCCCATGGCGCAGCCCTTTCCCACCACTCTGGCCGTACCCGTCGCCGGCGGCTCGCTCCACGTCGGTGTATCCGGGCCTCCGCCCGGCACCCCCGGAGTCCCGGTCGTCCTGGCCGTTCACGGCATCACCGGGTCGCACCGCTCCTGGGCCCCGGTGGCCCGCCATCTCGGGGAGGCGGTCACCGTCCTGGCCCCCGACCTGCGGGGGCGAGGGGAGAGCGCCGGGGTCGGCGGCCCCTACGGGATGACGGCCCACGTCGAGGACCTCGTCGCCGTGCTCGACCACGCCGGCTGCGACCGGGCCGTGCTGGCCGGCCACTCCATGGGCGCCTTCATCGTGGCCCGGTTCGCCGCCGCCGCCGCCGAGCGCCTCGAGGCCGCCGTCCTCGTCGACGGGGGCCTGCCGCTGCCCGTCCCCGAGGGCGTCGATCCCGACACCCTGCTCGACGCCGTCCTCGGCCCGAGCCTGGGCCGGCTGCGGATGACGTTCCCGTCGGTCGAGGCCTACCGCGACTTCTGGCGGGGCCACCCGGCCTTCGCCCCGGCCGAGTTCACCGCCGACATCATCGACTACGTCGACTACGACCTCGCCCCGCCGGCCCCCGGCCCCGACGGCCGGACCGCCTACCGGTCCCGGGTCTCGGAGGCCGCCGTGCGGGCCGACGGGCGCGACCTCCTCGACGGCGACCGGGCCCGCAAGGCCCTGGAGGCGCTGGTCGAGCCGTGCAGCCTCCTGTGGGCCGCCCGGGGCCTCCAGAACGAGGAGCGGCCGCTGCTGCCGCCGGAGACGATCGCCGAGGCGGGCTCGGTCCTGCCCCACCTGACGGTGACCGAGGTGCCCGACACCAACCACTACCTGATCCTGCTGGGCGACCGGGAGGCCGGGGTGGTGGCGGGCGAGATCAGGCGACTCGCGACCAGCTGAACCGGGGCTCCCGGTGGCCCGGGGGCAGCTCCTCCCGCCGGCCGGGCGGACCGAGGGCCAGCGCCGCCGCCCCGGGGGTGTAGAAGGCCCGCTCCATCTCGGCCAGGCTGACCGTGGCCGGGTCGAGGCCGGCGTCGGCGATGGCCCCCAGGCAGGCCTGGCCCAGCCCGTCGCCCAGCAGGTCGGCCACGATCCAGCGCAGCGTCTCGGGGTCCTCCAGCAGCCAGGAGTGGGCGGCGTCGTGGACCAGCACCAGCTCGCCGCCGCTCCGCCGGGCGGCGTCGCGGGCGGCGGCCACCGGGACGACCTGGTCCCGCTCGCCGTGGAGGACGAACACCGGCACCCGGGCCTGCTTCAGCCGGGCCAGCGTGGCGGTGCTCCGGGGCGACGTCAGCACCGACAGGGCGGGCGCCCACAACCGCCAGGGGGCCAGCGTGTTGGCCGTGGCCTGGGGGATGGCCAGGCCCTGGAGCTTGAGGCCCTGGTCGCCGGTCAGGAACAGCGTCTGGAGGGTGTCGGCGGTCAGCGTGGCGCCGATGACCCCGAGCAGGGCCGGGTTCCAGCAGGCGAAGGCCACGAGGTCGTCCCAGGCGTGGCCGACGGCGGCGTCGACCAGGATGAGGGAGATGGCCCGGTCGGGTTCGGCGGCGGCCACCTCGGCCAGCAGGCGCCCGCCCAGCGAATGGCCGCAGAAGACGGCCCGGCGGACGCCGAGCTCGTCGAGGACCTGGCCCAGGAAGCGGCTGTAGGCGGGCAGCCCCCAGCCCTGCATCCCCAGCCCGTCGGTGGCGCCGTGGCCGGCCAGGTCGACGGCCAGCACCTGGAAGCCCATCGACGCCAGCCGGGAGAGCGACTGCACGTACACCCCGCCGGCGAAGGAGAACCCGTGGGCCACCACCAGCGGGATCCCCCGGCCCCCGGCGGTGACCCCGACGCGGTGCCCGTCGGACAAACGGAGCGAGTGGGAGCGAAGCCGTCGGAGCGGAACGGTAAAGGGCGCGCCGATCACGGCTCCGGGCCACAAACGGGGTGCTGCTTCGTCGTAGACGGGCATAGGATCGACGCTCTTGGGGGTCGGGGACGGTTCCCCGACGTGTTGGCAGATCTACCCAGCGTAAGCGCTCCGGTATCAGGACCCTGGGAAGGTGGGCATGGCGGGTGCACCGACGCCACCGACGGCGCGGGGAGAGCCCGATCCGGAAGCGGCGAGAGCGCTCTACGCCCGGCACGCCGGCAGCTACGACGCCCAGACCGACTGGGCCGACGGCGACCGGGCCCGGGTCGTCGACCTCCTCGACCTCCGCCCGGGGGACACCGTGCTCGACGTCGGGTGCGGGACGGGGTTGTGCTTCCCCGCCATCGAGGAGCGCATCGGGCCGGCGGGGCGGCTGGTGGGTATCGAGCCCTCGGCCGACATGCTGGCCCAGGCGGCCGAGCGGGCCGACGGCGCCGGCTGGGCCAACGTCGACCTCCGGCTGGGGCTGGCCGAGGAGCGGCTCACGACCGACGACCACCTCGACGCCGCCCTCTTCTGCTTCACCCACGACGTGCTCCGCTCGCCGGTGGCGCTGGAGGCGATCATCGCCCGGCTCCGGCCCGGCGGGCGGGTGGCGGCCGTCGGCCCGATGTGGGCACCGTGGTGGGCGCCGGCCATGAACCTCCTCGTCTGGTACGTCACCAGCGAATACGTCACGACCTTCGAGGGGTTCTCGGAGCCCTGGAGCCACCTGGCCGCGCTCGTGCCGGGCCTGCAGGTCGAGCGCCACGACCTGGCGGGGGAGTACTTCTGCTGGGGCACCGTCTGAGCCGGGTCGGTTTGCCCCGGTTGACGACCTGAAGAACTTTTCATCCCTCCCTCACCACCCCTTCAGAGCCCCGGGCATTGGAAGGGGCGACGGGCCACCACGGGCCCGCGGGAAATCGGGAGGACGCACTCATGACCGCTCGGACCACACGGATCGCCGCTGTCGGCGCCGGCTCCCTGCTGGCCCTCGGCCTCTTCGCCGGCCCCGCCTTCGCCTCCGACGGCGCCGCGGCCGGCGCCTCGGTGTCGGCCGGCACGGCCGACGCCGTCAGCCAGACGATCGACGTCGTGAACCAGGCCTGTGCCGAGGCCGCCGACGTCCCCGGCCGCCGCTCGGCCACGGCCGGCTCGCTGCTGGGCGGATCGCTGCTCGGGTCGGGCAGCGGCATCAGCGTCGCCGCCCAACCGGCCGGCACCGGCGCACTCAACCTGTCGGTGTCGCTGCCCGCCCTGTCCCAGACCCTCTCCGGAACCCTCTCCGGCCTCGGCGCCCTGCCGGTGGTCGGCTCGCTGGCCACCCAGGCCCAGGCCGCCCCGCTCACCGTGAGCTGCGCCACCTCGGCCGACGGCACCGGCCTCGGTCTGTCGGCCGCCGGCGCCGGCGCCCTCGTCCAGGCGATCGCCCCCGGCATCGACCTCTCGGGCGTGACCCTGCCGGCCGGGCTGTCGCTGTCGGGCAACGGCACCGTGACCGGGGCCCCGGCGGCGCCGTCCGCCACCGCCTCGGGCTCCGTGGCGCCGGTGACGCCGGCCCCGAAGCAGGCCACGGCCTCCTCGCCGGCGGTCCGGGCCGCGGCCGGCGCCGCCCAGCCGGTCCCGGCCACCGCCAACCTGTCGGCCGCCCCGGCGTCGTCGTCGACCTCGACGCTCCCCGGCGCCCTGGCCCGCACCGGCGCCGGCGCCGGCCTGCTGGCCCTGCTCGGCACCGCCCTGTTCGGCTCCGGACGCCTGCTGGCCCGGTGGCGGGTGGGTCGCGCCGGCTGACCGCCGCGGCGCACCGGCGGCGCCGGGTGGGACGGCTCTCCCCACCCGGCGCCGCGGCGCGTCTACGGCTTCCACCTCGGGTCGAAGTTGGGGCCGGCGCCGGGGGAGAGCTGGCGCAGGCCGGAGCCGTCGGCCGCCACCAGGTAGAGCTGGCGGATGCCGTCCCGGTCGGAGACGAAGACCAGGCGGGCCCCGTCCGGGGACCACACCGGGGTGCTCTCCTCGCTCCGGTTGGGGGCCAGCGCCCGGTCGTTGCGGCCGTCGGCGTCGACGACGTGGACGTCGCGGTCGGCGTTGCGCTGGCTGATGTAGGCCAGGCGGCGGCCGTCCGGCGACCAGGCCGGCGAGAGGTCCTCGCCGGGGTCGGTGGTCACCGCCCGGGCCCCCGAGCCGTCGGCGCCGGCCACGAACACGTCGGAGTTGCCCGCCCGGGTGCTGACGAAGGCCAGCTGCCGCCCGTCGGGCGACCAGACCGGCCCGAGGTTGGCGCCCGGCGGGCTGATCAGCGCCCGGGGGCCCGAGCCGTCGGGGGCCACCGTCCAGATGGCCGACGCTCCCGACCCGATGCTGCGGGTGTAGGCGATGCGGCCGCCGTCGGGCGACCAGGCCGGGCCGAACTCGTCGTCGGACGAGTCGGTCAGGCGGTGCTCGCCGCCGCCGCCCGCGTCGACGACGTAGACGTCGACGTTGCCGCCCCGCCGGCCGGTGAAGGCGATCCGCCGCCCGTCGGGCGACCAGGCGGGGTCGAAGTCCTCCCCGGGGTCGCTGGTCAGGCGCCGCTCGTCCTTCCCGTCGGCGCCGACCACGTAGACGTCGGTGTTGTCGAGGCGGCGGGCGGCGAAGGCGATCTTCGTGCCGTCGGGCGACCACACCGGCGTCTGGTACTCCCCCTGAACCGGCGTGAGCCGGGCCTCCCCGGTGCCGTCACCGGCCACCACGTAGATCCCCGGCGTGCCGAAGCGGCGGCTGGCGAAGGCCACGAGGCCCGGCCCGGGGGCCGGCTTCGGCGCCGTGGTCGTGGCGCCGGGCGCCGGGCCGGTGCCGGGCCCGCCGCCGCCCGGGCCGGTCGTGGCGCCCGGTCCGGACGCCGCCGGGCCGGTGGGGCCGGACGCCCCGTCCCCGGTGGGGGACGGGCCGTTGGCGGGGGCCGTCGTCGACGTGGCCGCCCCGGACCGGCCGCCCGACCCGCCGTGGCCCCGGCCGGCCGCCACCGCCACGGCCACCGCCCCGGCGACGATGACGGCGGCCGCCGCGGCCAGCACGGCCGGCCGGCGCCACCAGACGGCCGCCCCGCCGGGAGGCCCTCCGCCTTCGGGCGTTTGTGGGCTTGTTGACACGTTCGGACCTATTCTCCAATAATATGATCAACAAAGTCGGAGTTTGGGGCTCCGGCCGGACTCACACCAGATCCATCGCCACGCGCCTGTCGCGGGAGCGTACGCACCATAGGAGGAGCAGTGGTCAGACTTCGACGCGGTCGCGCCCGGACGGCGGTGGTCATCGCCGGCGCTCTGGCGGTCCTGGCCGCCTACCAGGGAGCCTCGAGCGGGAGCCCGGGCCCGGACTCCGTCGCCCGGGCCCTGCGGATCTCCGAGGCTCAGGTCGACGCCGTCAACAACGTGGCCGACGTGCCGTCCGTCACCCAGAACCTGGCCCCCGGCACCCTGGAGAAGAAGGACCTGGCCATCGCCCAGTTCAAGGCGGCCGGGGCCGGCGCCGCACCCGGCAGCAAGCCGGAGTACGCCGTGGTGTGGGCCGGCAAGAACAACATCGGGGACATGAGCGGCAACGACTGGATGCGGTTCGTGAACCAGGGCTCGATCAGCCCCACCGGCCTGCTCAACGTCGGCTCCAAGCAGTTCCTGCCCGGGCTCGACGCCATGGTCGTGGTCGACGTCCGCCGCAGCAACGTCGACGGCTCGCCCAACAAGGACTACGGCAAGGTCGTCAACTTCGTCCAGGTGCCGCCGCCGTTCGGCGTGGAGAGCGAGCCGCACCACATGCAGTACGAGTGGGAGCCGGGTCAGCCCATCGTGGCCGGCCACCTCTTCACCGACCTGACGACGATCTGGGACGTGAACGACATCCCCAACGTCACGCTGAAGAACGTGATCCGTCCCGAGGAGAACCCCCTCGGCACCCTGCCCGACGCCTACGACTTCGCCGGCAACCTGGCCATCGGCACCTACATGGGCGGGCCGGACGTGAACTACGGGGGTTCGCCCGGTTCGGTGGTCGTCTTCAAGCCGGACTCGGCCAAGGGCATGGTCCAGGTCTCGGAGACGCCGGCCGGCGCCGTCGGCGGCGTCGTCAGCGGCAACGCCGGGGGAGTCCCCGAACCCTGCACCCCGATCGAGGCCCGCCCGGTCGGCACCTGCGCCAACCCCCACGGCATCCAGGCCCGGCCCGACCTCGGCTACATGGTGACCAACGACTACGCCGACGCCCGGGAACTGGTCGAGGACCCGGTGAAGACGGTGGAGCAGCACGCCTTCCGCCCGACGTCGCGGATCTGGGACATCAAGGATCCCGAGCACCCCAGGCTGATCTCGGTGGCCCACATGCCGAAGAGCGTGAAGAACACGCCGAACCCCGCCCACGACAACATCGGCATCATGGAAGGGGCCAAGACCTACGGCGCCTCCAAGGGCTTCTTCTCGGGCTCGATGTGCGGCGGCGGGATTTTCTTCCTGCCCGACGTGACGAAGGTGCAGCCCGACTCGTCGGCCCAGTGGAAGCAGGTGTGGGACGACGGCATGGCCGAGGTCCAGGTGCCGGGCCACACCAACGTCGGTTCGGGCAACCAGAGCGACGAGCCCGGGGCCTGCGCCGGTGGCGCCTGGCACCAGGTCAGCCCCGACAACCGGTTCCTCTTCCGGGCCGTCGGCGGCCGCAACCCCGGTTCGACCAACACCTTCGACAACGGCACCCCGAAGATGATCTACGTGATCAACATCGAGAAGCTGGTCAAGCACGCCGAGGAGACCGGGACGGTCGACTGCAACATCGGAAGCGGCCGGGAGATCGGCCAGGGCCACGGCGACGCCGCCGACTGCCCGACGCTGGCCGGTGTCATCACCGTCGACGACAACACGTCCGGCGGCCCGCACTGGGGCGCCCTCGACAACTTCAACTTCACGCCCTCGGGGGCGCCGACCCGGATGATGTTCTGCGACTACTTCGTCGCCCGGACGGGCTACGACGGCAACCACCGTTGCTACATGTTGAACGTCGACCCGGCCTCCGGGGCGCTCAGCTACGACACGGCGTTCCGCGATGAGTGGAACGGTTCGCTGGGCATCGATTTCAACCGCAAGGACTGGCCGGGCCACCCCGATGCCGGCTTCTACAAGCCCCACTCGATGGTGTTCGTGACGCCGGAAGCCGTGGCCGGCCGGTGACAAACTGCACCGATTAGATTAACTCCATCGCAACAATAGGGAATATGGGAGGCGCCGGGCGCGCCTCCCATATTCGTTATGAACCGCAGACATTTCTTCGGCTGCGTGCTACAAGTTGTTCGTGCCTGCGCATGTGGTGATGCTCCTGCTCGCCCTGGGGACGGCCGCCGTGGGGGCCTTCGGGGGGCTCGGCGGCGCCGTCATCCTCGTGCCGGTGCTGGTGCTGACCGGCATGCATCCCGCCGAGGCGGCCCCGCTCGGCCTCCTGTCGGTGGCCGCCGGCTCCCTGTCGGCCGGGCCGATGCAGCTGGCCGAGCGGACAGTGCACCACCGGCTCGGGGTCACCACCGAGACCGCCGCCAGCGCCGGGGCGGTGGCCGGCGCCCTGCTGTCCGGCGCGGCCGGCGAGGTCTTCCTGGCCCGGTTCCTGGCCGTGGTGGCGCTGGCGGCGGCGGCGGCCAGCGGCCTGCGCCGGGACGCCGTCTGCGAAGTCGTCGAGCGCCCCCCCGACATCGACCTCGGCGAGACCCGCGGCAGCCTGGCCGGCATCTATCCGGTCACGGCCGCCGAGGCCGTCCCCTACCGGGCCCGCCGGCTCCCGGCCGGGCTGGCGGTGATGTCGACGGCCGGCGTGGTGGCCGGCGTGGCCGGCGCCAGCGGGGGGTTCATCAAGACGCCGGCCACCACCGAGGTCATGGGCGTGCCGATCAAGGTCGCCGCCTCCACCACCACCTTCACCGTCGGGATCACGTCGGCGGCCGCCCTGATCGTCTTCGCCATCCACGGCCGGATCGAGCTGCACCAGGCCGCACCGGTCATCGCCGGCAGCCTCCTCGGCGGGCGGGCGGGGGCCCACTTCCAGGCCCGCTTCCCGTCCGGCGCGGTGCGCCGGACCCTGGCCGTCGTCCTCGTCGTGGTGGCCGGGATCCTGTTCCTCAAATGAGGACCACCGCCCCCCGCCGCCGCCGGCCGGCCGCCCCGGCCGGCGCCGCCCCGGCCGCCGCCCCCGCCGCCGCGGTGCGGCAGTTCCGCCGGGTGATCGACCTCCGCGGCCCGGAGCAGGTCCGCTACGCCCGGATGATCTCCGCCCTCAGCGTCCTCACGCGGGTGGCCTTCCTCGCCGCCGTGGCCGGGGTCCTCCTCCCCGGCACCGGCGGGACGGCGGCCAGTGCCGTGGCCGTCACCGTCGTGATCGCCGCTCCGCTCCTGCGGGTGGCCTGGCTGGCGATCCGGTGGTACCGCCGGGGCGACCGCCGCTACGCCGTTGTGGCCGTGTCGCTCCTGGCCGTGGTGGCCAGCGGCTCCGTCATCGCCGTCGTGACCCGCTGAGCGGGGTCGTCTACGGTGCGGCCCATGGACAGCTACACGGTCACCGACGAGGGCGGCGGCCTCGTCAGCGTCGACGCCAACATCCGCCTCGTCCGCAAGCCGATCGCCGTCGCCATGTGCGACGAGGTCGACAAGGCGGTGGCCGGCTACGACGGGTTCAAGATCCTGATGAACATGTCGGCCATGTCGAAGGGCACCCCGGCGGCGGGCGTGTTCGTCATGCGGACGATGAAGAAGTACCCCCTCGAGGCCCTGGCGCTCTACGGCGCCAACGGCTTCATGCGGGGCATGGCCCGGACCGTCCTCGGGCTGGCCCGGTTCTCCAACTTCGAGCTGTTCGACGACGAGGCCGCCGCCCGCCGGTGGCTGGAGCGGAGCGGCGATGCCGGTGCCGGTGCCGGTGCCGTCCCGGCCTCGGGCCCGGCCGGCAGTTCCACCGGCCGGCTGCGCCGCCTGGTGGTGCCCGCCGGCCTGCTGGCGTCGGCCGTGATCGCCGGGCGGCGGCGGCGCCGCCGGCGGGCGGCGGCCGCTCCTCCCGCCGCCGGCTGAACCCCCGTTTCCCAGAGACCTCCAGGCATTTTTCCTCAGCCATAGGGTAAAAAGCCGCCCATCTGCCACAATGTGCCGCAAGGGGGGCCTCGAGAGCGGAGGATCAGGGTGCAGAGGTCATCCCACCGCGGTGTTCCCGTGTCTTGTCGTGTCCCCGGCCCGAACCGGCGCGGTGTGGTCGGCGCCCTCGTCGCGGCCCTGGCCACCCTGGCCCTGGTGGTGGCCCCGGGCGCGTCGGCCGCCCCCGGCACCCTCGACGTCAGCTTCGGCGTCAACGGCGGCCTCCGGTCGAACTTCGGCGGCACCTACGACTGGGCCTACGCCACCGCCATCCAGCCCGACGGCCGCATCCTGGCCGCCGGCGTCAGCGATGCGCGGGGCACCTATGACTTCGCCCTGGTCCGCTACACGTCGACCCACGAGCTCGATCCCGGCTTCGGCCGGGGCGGCCTCGTCCTGACCGACTTCGGCCACTCCTACGACTGGGCCTACGCCCTGGCCCTCCAGCCCGACGGGCGGATCCTGGTGGCCGGTGTGAGCGACGTCAGCGGCAGCAAGGACTTCGCCCTGGCCCGCTACAACCCCGACGGGACGCCCGACTTCAGCTTCGGCAAGAACGGGCGCACCGTCCTGCGCCTGCGGTCGCTGACCACCGACATCATCCACAGCATCGTCCTCCAGCCCGACGGGAAGATCGTGGCCGCCGGGGTGACCTACGAGGACGTCTTCACCGTCCGGCCCCACGGCGACTTCATGGTCGCCCGCTTCCTGCCCGACGGCCGGCCCGACATGGGATTCGGGGTCGGCGGCGTGACCACCACCGACTTCGCCGACGAGTCCTACGACGAGCCCTACGCCGCCGTGCTCCAGCCCGACGGCCGGATCGTCCTCGCCGGTTACAGCAACAGCGGCGGCGGCCCCGGCGTGCTGTTCGGCGCCGACCAGCTGGCGCTGGCCCGCTACCTGCCGAACGGCCTCCTCGACCCGTCGTTCGGGCAGGACGGGAAGGTGATCTTCGACGGGGGCAGCCTCGACGAGCGGCTGCTGGCGCTGGCCCTGGCGCCCGACGGCAGCCTGCTGGCCGGGGGGTACACCAACGGCGAGCGGCGGGGAGACCTCCTGCTGGCCCGGCTGCGGCCCGACGGCTCGCTCGACACCCGCTTCGGCAACACCGGGAAGGGCTTCACCATCAGCGACCTGGGGACGAACTCCGAGCGCATCTCCAGCCTGGTCCTCGAACCCGACGGGAAGATCGTGGCCGGGGGTCAGACGGCGGTGTCGGACAACGCCGACTTCGCCGTCTTCCGCTACGAACCCAACGGCTCGTTCGACCCGTCCTTCGGGCGCGACGGCGTCGCCACCTTCGACTTCGGCGGCCGGGAGGACCGGGTCCACGCCCTGGCGCTGCAGGCCGACGGCAAGATCGTGGCCGTGGGCCAGAGCGAAGCCGACTTCGCCCTGGCCCGCTTCAACGCCAGCTAGGACGCCCGACATGTCGCGCGACCGTGCGGTCGCGCAATGAAACTGTCGGATTTCCGGCTATGGGCGCTACTCGACTATCTCCTGCAGTCTTATGGAGAAGCGGCCGGTTCTACGTGCGGACATGCGAATATGCTCGACCCTTGACACTGCGGAAAGGCGTGGCTAAACATCGGTATTGAGGCCATTTGGCTTCGTGAGGGGGGGATTTGAAGGGTCGCTGTGCTGGACGGCGCCTGGCGATTGCTCAGTTGCGCAGAGGCTTGAGCATTTCTCGCTTCGCCGTCTTCCGCTTCGCGGGGCACCACCCCCCTCTCTCCGGTACCTAATACCGGAAGCGCAGAAGCAGCATTCATCGCAGCTCAGGGGGAAATTCATGAGGACCTTCAGAGGCGGGACCAGAAAGGGGATCGTCGTCCTCGGCGCGCTCGCGCTCTTGGCCGTCTATCCCGGCGTGTCCACCGGTAATCCCGGTCCGAACTCAGTGGACTCGGCGCTCAAAATCTCGAGAGAGCGTGTCGAGGCCATCAACAACACCAGCGACGTACCGAAGGTCACCCAGAACCTGATTCCCGGTGCACTGGAGGCCCGGAACCTGGCCATCACCCAGTTCAAGGCGGCCGGCACTGAAGCCGCCCCGATGAGCAAGCCCGAGTACGCCGTCGTGTGGTCCGGCAAGAACAACATCGGCGACATGAGCGGCAACGACTGGATGCGGTTCGTCAACCAGGGTTCGATCAGCCCGACGGGCCTGGAGAACGTCGGCACCAAGCAGTGGGTCGGCGGGCTCGACGCCATGGTCGTGGTCGACGTCCGGCGCAGCAACGTGGACGGCTCGCCGAACAAGGACTACGGCAAGGTCGTCAACTTCGTCCAGGTGCCGCCGCCGTTCGGCGTCGAGGGCGAACCGCACCACATGCAGTACGAGTGGCAGCCGGGCCAGCCGATCGTGGCCGGTCACCTGTTCACCGACCTGACGACCATCTGGGACGTCAGCGACATCCCGAACATCACGCTGAAGAACGTCATCCGTCCGGAGGAGAACCCGCAGGGGACCCTCCCCGACGCCTACGACTTCGCCGGTGATCGGGCCATCGGTACCTACATGGGCGGCCCCGACGTCCCCAACTACGGCGGTTCGCCGGGTTCGGTCGTCGTGTTCAAGCCCGATTCGGGCAAGGGCATGATCCAGGAGTCGGAGACCCCGTCGAGCGCCTTCGGGGCCGTGTTCAGCGGCAACCCGGGTGGCATCCCCGAGCCCTGCACCCCGATGGAAGGCCGGCCCGCCGGCACCTGCGGTAACCCGCACGGAATCCAGGCCCGGCCCGACCTCGGCGTGATGGTCACCAACGACTACGCCGACGCCCGGGAACTCGGTTCCGACCCGCTGAAGACGGTGGAGCAGCACGCCTTCCGCCCGACGTCGCGGATCTGGGACATCAAGGACCCGTCGCACCCGAAGCTGATCTCGGTGGCCCACATGCCGAAGAGCTTCAAGAACACGCCGAACCCGGCCCACGACAACATCGGCATCATGGAGGGGGCCAAGACGTACGCTCCCGCCAAGGGCTTCTTCTCCGGTTCGATGTGCGGCGGCGGCATCTTCTTCCTGCCCGACGCCACCAACGTCCAGCCGAACTCGTCCAGCCAGTGGAAGCAGGTCTGGGACGACGGCATGGCCGAGATCCAGGTGCCCGGCCATGACATGCGGGGATCCGGGAACCAGGGCACCGAGCCCGGCGCCTGCGCCGGTGGGGCCTGGCACCAGGTGAGCAAGGACAACCGGTTCCTGTTCCGGGCCGTCGGTGGCCGGAACCCCGGTTCGACCAACACCTATGACAACGGCACCCCGAAGATGATCTACGTGATCAACATCGAGAAGCTCGTCAAGCACGCCGAGGAAACCGGCAACGTCGACTGCAACATCACCAGCGGCCGCGAGCTCGGCCAGGGCCACGGCGACGCCGCCGACTGCCCGACGCTGGCCGGTGTGATCACCGTCGACGACAACACCTCGGGTGGCCCGCACTGGGCGGCCCTCGACAACTTCAACTTCACCTCCAGCGGTGCGCCGACCCGGACCATGTTCTGCGACTACTTCGTCGCCCGGACCGGCTACGACGGCAACCACCGCTGCTACATGCTCAACGTCAACCCCGACACCGGGGCCCTCAGCTACGACACCTCCTTCCGGGACGAGAACAACGGTGCCCTGGGCATCGACTTCAACCGGAAGGACTGGCCGGGTCACCCCGACGGCGGGTTCTACAAGCCGCACTCCATGGTGTTCGTCACCCCGGAGGCGGTCGCCAAGTAACAACCAGGAGGGGCCGCTCACGGAACCGGAGTGATCCCTGGCCCACCCGTGCATGAGGGAAACTCTCGGACTGTGACGGTGAAGATCCTCAGGACACGGCCACGGCGCATCGCCGTGGCCGTGTCCGCGTACCTGGCCCTGTTCCTGCTGGTGGTCGCCGGGCCCTGGAGCGCCGCTCCGGCCTGGGCCCACCCCTACCTCGTCCAGACCCAGCCCGGTCCCGGGGTGGCGCTGCGCGACGCTCCGCCGCTCATCCAGGTCGCATTCACGGAACGGGTGGTGCTGGAGGGCTCGTCGCTCCGCCTGGAGGACAGTGACGGGCACCCCGTGGCGCTCGGACCGGTGCGGACGCCGAAGGAGGGCCCGGGGCTGGCGGCCGACATCAAGGGCGCCCTGGGCGGCGACGTCTACCGGGTGCGCTGGTCGGTCCTCGGGGAGGACGGGCACAGCTCCTCGGGTGATTTCCGCTTCGGCGTCGACGGGCCCAACGGCGCCCCGCCGAAGCACGCCGAACTGCTGGCCGCCACCGGCGGCCCGGCCGACCAGGCGGCGGCGTCGGACGGGCCCCTGCGCATCGCCCTGCGGTGGCTCGGCCTGGTCGGCGCCTCGCTGTTGATCGGGGGGGCCGTGCTCCTGGCCCGGCTGCGGGGCCGCCTGGCCGAGGACGCCCTCACCGTGGTGGAGGGCCGGTGGTCCCGGCTGGGCCGCCTGGCCTGGGGCCTGACGCTGGTCGGGTCGGTGGCCGGCGTCGTGGCCGCCGCCGGGGCCGGCGCCGGCGGCGCCCGCCTGTCGATTCTGATGGCCACCAGCACCGGGGGCCTGGCCGTGGCCCGCCTGGCCGGCGTGGTGCTGGCCGGCGGGCCCGGGGTGCTCGGCCGGCCGGGACCGCGCCGGGACCAGTTCCTCGGCCTGGCCGGCGCCTTCTTCCTCGGCGCCGAGGCGGTGGGGGGTCACGTCACCGCCATCTCCTCGGCCGCCACCCGGCTCCCGGCCATCATCGCCCAGGGTGCCCACCTGGCGGCCGCCGCCATGTGGGTGGGCGGTCTCGGCGTGATGGCCTACGCCGTGATGGGCGTGGCCGCCGCCGAGCGGCCGGCCGCCTGGCGCAGCGCCGCGGCGGCCTTCCGGCCGGTGGCGGCGATCTCGGCCGCGGTGGTCATCGCCACCGGTGTGATCGCCTCCCTCCGGGAGGTGCAGCACCGCTACTTCCTGCTGTGGTCGGCCTACGGCCGGTTCCTCCTGGCCAAGTGGGCGCTGGTGGCGGCCATGCTGGTCCTCGGCGGGCTGGTGGGGCGGGCGCTCGGCGGACGCCGGCGCCGCGGCCAGGTCGCTCCCGCCCGGGCGGCGAGTGGCGGTCCCGTCGGCGGGCTGCTCCGGATCGAAGCGGTGCTGGGCGTGGCCGTGCTCGTCGTCGCCGCCACCCTGGTCGGCGTGGCCCAGGGCCGGGGGCAGCCGCTGCCGGCCCAGAAGGGGAGCGTGCTGGCCGGGCCGGCCTTCGCCAACGCCGTGGTCGGCGGCGGGCTCGTCCGGGTGGCGCTGTCGCCGGCCGTCCCCGGCCGGAACCGTTTCACCGCCCTGCTGGCCAACGCCGCCGAGTCGGCCACGGCCGGGGGCGTGCAGAGCTCGGCCGCCCCGCCCAGCGAGCAGGAGTCGGTGGCCGTCTCGCTGACGTGTGCCTGCGCGCCGAAGCCCGTCGCCACCGACCTGACGCGGGCGGCCGGAGCGTGGCAGGGCGATGTCGACCTGCCCGCCGCCGGGGTGTGGCGGGCGTCGCTGCGCATCGGAACGGGGACGTCGCTGGCCCCGGTGGCCCTGCGGGTGGACACCGGCTCGGCGCCGGGCGCCGCCCCCTACGAGATCAGTTCGATCGGCGACCTGTCGGGCCCGGCCGCCCGCCGCTGCCGCTCCTTCCAGCTGGGGCTCGAGATGGCGCTGGCCTTCCTCAACGCCAAGGGCGGCGTCGGCGGGCGCAAGATCGTCGTCCGGGGCCGCGACGACGCCGGTGACCCGGCCCGGGCCCGCCAGCTGGCCGAAGGCGACCGCGGCGCGGCGCTGGCCGTGCCCTGCGGGCCGACCGCCGGCGTCACCGCCGCCGTGCTGAGCCGGCACATGCCGGTCATCGTGGCCGACGCCCTCGCCCCGCCGGTGGCCGGGCCCCAGGTCTACCGCCTGGCCGGCGACGCCTACGCCGAAGGTTGGGCCTTCGGCCGCACGGTGGCCCGCGGCGCCTTCATCGGCCGCACCGACGCCCCCCGGCGGGTGGCCGCCCTGGTGGAGGCCGACGACCCGGCGGCCGACCGGATCGTGGCCGGTCTGAAAGCGGCGCTGGCGCTTGACCCGGCCGAGGCGGCCAAGGCCGAAGGGACGGCGCCGCTCAAGAGCACGGCCGACGTGGCGGTCGATGTCCTCCGTCACGAGCGGGGCACGCCGCTCACCCCGCTGGCCGTCGACGTCGCCAACGGCGACAAGTACACCGCCGCCTTCCTGGCCGCCGATCCGGCGGTGCTGGGCCCGGCGCTCGACACCCTCAACGACCTTCAGGTGGCCTCGGCGTCGGCCCTGATGGTCGCCTCCCGGGGTTTCGACGAGGGCTTCGTCCGCAGCTCCAAGATCGGCCGCCGCGGCGACCTCAAGATCTTCGGCGAGGTGGCGCCCGACAGCGGCGAATCCCTCGTCTACACCAAGCTGGTGTTCACGATCTTCCCCGGCGAGCAGCCGTCGATCGACGGCCTGCGGGGCTACATGGCCGGCAAGGCCATCACCACCGTCCTCGACAAGGGGCCGTCGTCGGGCGGCGGGCTGGCCGACAACCTCCGGGACCTCACGCTGTTCTCCGATGGCGTCGTGTCGGGCTGGAGCCCGGCGGCGCCGGCGGCGGGGTCGTGGCGGTTCTTCCTCTACAAGGGGACGTTCATCTCCGCCGGCCTCCAGCCCGGCGCCAAGCCGGACCCCGGCCGGTTCTTCGCCGAAGGCGGCGCCTGGAGCCGGGTGCAGACCGCCAACGTCGGCCTGTGCGGCCCGCAGCTCAGCCTCGACGGCCCGCCGCCGCCCTGCACCCCGGCGCCGAAGAAGTGAGGCCCCCGATGGCGACGTCGCGCCCGGCCCGCCTGACCGCCGCCCTCCTGGCGCTGGCCATGGCCGGCGCCGGCGCGGCCTGCAAGAAGGGCGGCCACGGCGCCGAGGGCGCGCTGCTGGAGCTGCGACCGGTGCTGGCGTCGAACCCGCCCCCCTGTGCCACCAAGGCGCCGAAGCAGGGGCAACTCGTCCTGCCGAAGACCACCGACGGCAACGTCAGCGAGTGCCTCCAGCTCGACAAGCCCATCGTCGACGCCACCGACGTGCGGTCGGCCACGGTGGCCCAGACACCGTCGGGCGAGCCGGCCCTGTCGGTCGTGCTCGGGAACGTCGGCAGCACGAACCTCGACGGCTACGCCCAGCGCAACCAGGGCAAGCGTCTGGCCATCGTGACCCGGGGCCGGCTGGTCAGCGCGCCGGTGCTGCAGTTCACGTCGTTCGACGGGCGCGTCCAGGTGACGGGCCTGTCCAAGGCCGACACCGAGGATCTGTTCCAGCGGCTCAACAAGCTGATCAAGGGGTGAAGCCGGCCAGCACCGCCGTCACGTTGGAGTCGTAGGTGAAGCTGCCGATCCCGACGTGGCGTTCGCCGTGGAAGACCTCGACGAACTTGACCCACATGTTGCGGGCCGGGTCGAACCACATGGTGCGGGTCCGGCTGCCCTGGTCGGATCCGCCGGGCCGGAACTTCCGGTCGACCTGGACCTTCCAGGCGTTGACGGTGGTGCCGGCCACGTCGACCGGTTCCTGGCCCGACACGGTGACCGTCCAGTCCTCCGTGCGGCTGACACCGCCGTTGGCGCCCTTGGCCTGCGTGACGCCCGACTTGGTGAAGCCGGCCTGCAGGGTGGACGGGATCTCCAGGATGGGCGGGTCGTAGTCGGCCTGGCTCGTCTCGGTCCGCGGCCCGAACGTGACCGAGCCGCCCTCGAAGTCGAAGTAGATCCCGTCGCTGCGGAAGCCGACGATCTCCCGTTCGGCGTGCTTGTCGGAGTACGTGAGGTCGTAGACGAGCTGGTCGGGCTTGAGGTCGGAGCCGCCGTGGACGACCATCGTCATCTTGTCGGGGAACTTCCGGCTCCCGACGAACGAGGCGCCCTCAGTGCCGTTGACGGCAAAGGTGTAGGTGCCGACCGCCGGCTTCCCGGGTGCGCTCGGCGCGGCCGGCGCCGGCGCCGGCGCCGGCTTGGCGGGGTTCGGTTTCGGGGTGGTGGGCGCCGGGCCCGACGCCGCCCGGGTGGTCGGCGTCACCGCCATCGGGCCGGAGGTCACCGTGGTGGCGCTGGCCGCGGCGCGGGCCGGGGCCGTGGTGGCGGTGGAGCTCGACGAGGCGGCCACGGCGGCGGGAGGCGAGGCGGCGGCCGTCGACGACGTGGTCTCGCCGGGGAGCGCGGCCGTGGAACTGGTGGTGCTGCCCGGCGGGCCGGCGATGGCGAATTGCCCGCCGCGCCGGAACGAAGGCGGGCCCTTGTGCGTCAACTTGTAGCCGATCACCCCGGCGGCGACCACGGTGACCGAGGCCACGCCCGCGATGATCTTTACCCGTAACGAAGGACCGTGCGCCACGGCGTCTGAACCCCCATCTGGCCTTGCGGCTTGATTCCAGGGTACCGCACCAAGCTGCGTCCTGGAACCCCGAGCCGCGCATTTACAAGAATTCCTCTCGAGGCAATTCCTACTGTTCTGGTGCTGAATTGCTTATGTTCGACGTCCAGAATTTGGCGAATTTCTGATTGCGCAATTGCGCACACCGATGTACAGTCGGCCCGTGACCGTTCCGGCGGGGATGGTGGAGGAGGTGGCCCGGCGCTTCGCGCTGCTGTCCGACCCCACCCGGCTCCGCATCCTCGACGTGCTGCTGGAGCGGGCCGACATCACCGTTACCGAGCTGGCCGGGGCGGTCGGGGAAGCGGCTCCCAATGTCTCCCAGCACCTGAGCCGCCTGCTGGCGGCCGACATCGTGGGCCGGCGCCGCGACGGGCGGACGGTGCGGTACTCGGTGGCCGACCCCACCATCGCGCCGTTGTGTGATCTGGTCTGCCAGGCGCTGGCCACCGGCCGGTAGGCGTGGCCGACTGCATCTTCTGCCGCGCCGGCGGCGGCGCCGACCTGCTGGCCCACAACGAGCTGGCCGTCGCCTTTCCGGCCGGGTTCCCGGTGAGCCCGGGCCACACCCTGATCGTCCCCCGCCGGCACGAGCCCGACTTCTTCGCCCTCACCCCCGACGAGCAGGCCGCCGTCGTCAGCCTGGTCAACCCGGTGCGGGCGGCGCTCGACGAGCACTACGGCCCCGACGCCTACAACCTCGGCGTGAACGCCGGGAAGGCCGCCGGCCAGACGATCCAGCACGCCCACCTCCACGTCATTCCCCGCTACGCCGGCGACGTCGCCGAACCCCGGGGGGGCGTCCGCTGGGTGCTGCCGGAGACGGCCCGCTACTGGTGATCACACGCCGGCCTTCGTCCGGCCGATCTGGCGGGCGAAGGTCATGGCCGCCGTCCGGTACATCAGGTGCGAGAACTTGGAGAACGGGAAGTAGGCGAACAGCCCGAAGATGCAGACCAGGTGAACGGTGTAGGAGACGTAGGCCGCCGTGTGGACCTGGCCGTAGCGCAGGATCTCGGTGACGAAGCCGGTGACGGCGGTGAGCCCGAGGAGACCGGAGAAGAACCAGTCGGAGTAGGTCGACTTGCCCGACTGCTCCGGACGGGTCAGCCGCACCCACAGCGTCTGGGCCAGGCCGGCGAGGAGGGCCACCCCGCCCACGTTGCCCACGATCTTGACCGGGTCCCAGATCGGCAGCGACAGCACGTTGTGGTGGTGGTGGATGCCGATGCGGGGGAAGACCTCGGTGTAGAGGAAGGCGCCGGTGGTGGCGGCCGTGAGGCCGAGGAAGCCGTAGAACAGGCCCAGGTGGGCCCACATCCGGGGATGGGCCGTCTTGCAGTCGTTGAAGTCCTTGTGGGAGAAGACGTCGGCCAGGGTGCCGCGCAGGGCCGTGGCCAGCGGTGCCCGCGGCGTTCCCTCGGGGACGGTGCTCTGCAGCCCGGCCCAGAACTTCCGCAGGCTGAGGTAGGACAGCACGGCCACGATGACCACGATGGACATGGCGAAGATGTCGACGTACCCGTCCCCGAGGAACCGGCTGAAGAGGACGTCACCCTTGGGGAAGATGCCGGCGCCGGGGGCGCCGGCGGTGGCTCCCAGCACCAGCAGGCCCACCAGGGCGGCCGGGATGGCGACGGCCAGCAGGATCGCCTTGGGATCGCGGGTGATGCGGTTCATGAACCGCGGGACGGAGTACTCCTCCATCTGGAGGTTGCGGGCGGCGGCCATGACGTCGCCCGGCCGGGCGTCGACCGGGCAGTGGGTGATGCAGTCGTTGCACTGGTAGCAGAGCCAGGCGTCGCCGTCGGTCAGCAGCTTGTCCTCGAGGCCCCATTGGGCCCAGACCATCTCCTTGCGGGGAAAGGCGCTCTCCAGCGGCGTGCGGGGGCAGACCACCGAGCACGTGCCGCACTGGTAGCAGCGGCGCAGCGTCTCGGCGCCGTAGCCCAGCATGCGGTCGACGGCGGCGGGGTCGGCCACGATCAGGTCCGGCGGGGCCGGCGACGGGCCGCCGGCGGGGTTCCGTTCCGCTTCGATGGTCATGGGCTGGTGCCTCGTCAGAACTTGTAGGGGTTGGCGCCGAGCTTGCGCACGGTGTCGACGAAGTCGCCGACGATCTGCGGGATCCGGTCGTACTCGCTGATCTCGATCTCGACGGGGAGCACCCGCTCCGGCTCGATGGTGAGCCGCTGGAGGGTCTCCTTGACGTTGCCGAGCCGCTTGGAGGCGAGGCCCGAACCCTGGATGAAGTGGCACTGGTAGTCGTCGCCCGAGCGGCAACCCATCAGCATGATCCCGTCGATGCCCGACGACAGGGCGTCGGCCACGACGGCCATGTTGAGCGAGCCCAGGCAGCGCAGCGGCACGACCCGCACCGCCGCGTCGTAGCCGAGGCGGTTGATGCCGGCCAGGTCGAAGGCCGGGTAGGCGTCGTTCTCGCAGGCCAGGGCCACGATGCGGGGCTGGTCGTGGTCGGGGCCGAAGTCGATGGCCTTCACCGTGGCCGACAGCTGCTGGACGCTGTAGTCCTCGAAGGAGATGACCTGCACCGGGCAGGCGCCCATGCAGATCCCGCAGCGCCGGCAGCGTTCGGGGTTGAGGGCGGGGTAGCCCTTGACGTCGAGCTCGATGGCGGAGAACGGGCACTCCTGGGAGCAGCGGCCGCACTGGGTGCAGCCGCCGTAGCGGGTGGCGGGGAGCGACAGGTCGCCGGAGCGGGGATGCGTCGCCCGCCCGCTGCCGATGAGCGAGAGGCTCTGCACCGCTTTGAGGGCGGCGCCGGTGGCGTCCTCGGCGGCGAAGGCGCCGTCCATCGGCTCCCGCACCGTGCCGGCGGCGTAGATGCCCGTCCGGCGGGTCTCGTAGGGGAAGCAGATGAAGTTGGAGTCGGAGAAGCCGAACTTGGCCGTAGGCAGCCCCGGCCCCTGCAGGTACATGAGGTGCAGGACGTCGGAGTCGGCGGTGGACGGCACCATCCCGGCGGCCAGGACGACGAGGTCGACGGGGAGCCCGACGTCGTCGCCGAGGAGCGACCGGCCGAGCCGCACCAGCAGGTGACCGGTTCCGTCCTCCTCGATGGACCGGAGGCGGCCCTTGGTGAAGTAGACGCCGGGCTGCTCCGACACCCGCCGGTAGAACGACTCGTAGAGGCCGGGGGTGACCATGTCCTCGTAGATGACGTAGGCCCGGGCCCCGGCGGCCGTGGCGTAGAGGGCGTGCTTCAGCGATGCCATGTCGAGGACGTTGGTCCCGAACGAGAAGTCGTCGTCGTCGCCGCCGGTGCCGTTGCCGTTGCCGGAGGCGCCGAGCCCGGCCCGGGGCCGGGTCACGATGGCGACCCGCTTGACGGGCGCACCGTCGGACGGGCGCACCAGGGCCCCGGAGCGGACCATCTCCTCGAAGGCCACGTTGGTCACGACGTCGGGGAGGTGGCCGACGCCGAGGTCGTCGACGACCGACAGGTCCGGCTGCCAGCCCGTGGCCATCACGACGGCGCCGGCCGGGAACGTGGTCCGGGTCCCGTCCTCGTCGAGCGTGACCTCGAGGCCGCCCGGCTCGCCGGCCACGCCCGCCACCTCCGCCCCGGTGTGGACGGTGATGCGGGGATGGGCGGTGACGGCGGCGATGAGCTCGTCGATGCGGACGGGCTCGAGGTCGCGGTAGGGCGGGCGGGTGGGGCAGAGCTGGGCGAAGCGGGCGATCCAGCCGCCGAGCTCGGCGCGGCGCTCGACGAGGTGGACGTCATGGCCCGACTCGGCGGCCTCGAGGGCGGCGGTCAGTCCGGAGACCCCGCCGCCGACGACGAGCAGCGCGGTGTCGATGTCGCGCTCGGTGCGCTCCGGCCGGCGGGACCACTGGAGGCGCTGGATGCCCATGCGGACGTAGTCCTCGGCCAGCCGCTGCGTCTCCGGTTCGCCGGGCGGCTTGCTCCAGGCGACGAGCTCGCGGATGTTGATGCGCCCGACCATTCCGACCCCGAGGGAGGCGGGCGAGAAGACGTCGGTGTTCACCCGGTCCGAGCAGGCGGCGATCACGACCCGGTCCGCTTCGGCGCTGGCCAGGCCGTCCCGCAGGGCGGCCACGCCTTCCGGCACGCACAACGGCCCGTGCACCACGCCCGGGTGCTTGAGTTCGGGGTTGCCCAGCGCCGCCAACGCCTCGGCGTCGAGGGCCTCGCCGATCCCGCAGCCGGTGCAGATGTACAGCTCGGTGCGGTCGTCGGTGGGCTTGGGCGTCACGGCCACCGGCACGCCGGCCTTCGACGTCGGTGCGATCCAGGCGGCCACGGCCGGTTCGATCGGCGGCGATTCCCAGCCGGCGGCGCCGGGCGGGGCCGGGGCGCCGGGCGGAGCGGGAGGGGCCGCCGGAGCCGCCGGGCCGGCCGCCGCGGCCCCCGGCGGCGCCGGCGGCGCCCATCCTCCCGCCGCCGACGCGCCGCCGGTCGGCGCGGCGCCCTGCCCCGGCGGGGCGGGCGGCGCCCAACCCGGCGCGCCGGGTGCGGCTGTCGGTGTACCGGCACCCTGTCCCGGCCCGGCCGGTGGCGTCCAGCCTCCGGGAGCGGGCGGGGCGGCCGGTGCGGCGGGGGCCTGTCCCGGGGCGGCCGGTGGCGTCCAGCCTCCGGGGGCCGGTGGGGCGGCCGGTGCGGCGGGGGCCTGTCCCGGGGCGGCCGGTGGGGCCCAGCCTCCGGGGGCCGGTGGGGCGGCCGGTGCCGCGGCGGCGCCCTGTCCGGGGGGCGTGGGTGGTGCCCACGAACCCGGCGCGGCCGGGGCGGCCGGCGGGGCGGCCGGTGCTTGACCGGGCGAACCGGGGGGCGACCATCCGCCGCCGGCCGGTGGTGCCGCGGCGGGCGGGGCGGCGGCCTGTCCGGGAGTGCCGGGCGGCGACCATCCTCCCGGCGGCGGGGCGGCGGGAGCCGGCGCCGTCGGCCCCGCGGTCGTGGCCCGGCCCGGCGGAGGGGGTGGTGCCCAGGTGCCGGCCGGCGATGTGACCGGGGGGCCCGACGGCGCCGGGCTTCCCTTCCCCGGCGGCGCGGGAGGCGACCAGCCTTCCGCGGCCGGCGCCGGGGAGCCTTGCGATGCGCTCGGCGCCCCACCGGGACCGCCGGCGGACGCCGGGGCCGCTTGGGGTGCGCCGGTTGGTGTCCAGCCTCCGCCGGGCGCTGCCGCCGGGGCGGCCGGAGCCGGTTGTGGTGCACCCGGTGGTGTCCAGGCTCCGCCGGGCGGAGCCGCCGGGGCGGCCGGAGCCGGTTGGGGTGCGCCGGGTGGCGTCCAGCCTCCGCCGGGCGGGGCCGCCGGGGCGGCCGGGGCGGCCGGGGGCGGTTGGGGTGCGCCGGGGGCGGGCTGGGGAGCGGCCGCGCCCTTTCCCGGCGGCGGGGGCGGGGCCCAGGCACCGGCGGCCGCCGGGCCGGCCGGGCGCTCGCCCGGCCGGAGTCCCTTGCCGGGGGGCGGCGGCGGCTGCCAGCCCGGGTCGGGGGCGTCGGACGCCTCGGCCGGCGGCGGGGTGGGCTGATCCGGGGGAGGAGAGGTGTCGCTCATGGGCGGGCGGTGGCCTGGAGGGCCTTCAGGGCGGCGCCGGTGGCGTCGCGGACGGTCGTGACCACATCGGCCGGGCGGTGGGCGACCCCGGCCACGAACACTCCGGCGGGCCGGTTCTCGAGGGCGAAGCCGTGCTCGTCGAACTCCACCGGCAGCCCGGGGATCGGCGCCGCGCCGGCCAGCGACGGCTGCATCCCGGTGGCCAGCACGACGAGGTCGACCGGCACGCGCCGCTTGGCGCCCGACAGCATGTCGTCGGCTTCGACGATCAGGTCGCCGCTCCCGTCGTCGGCGGCCACCACCTTGGCCACCTTGCCCTTGACGAAGTGGACGCCCTCGTCGGCCCGGATGCGGTGGTAGAAGTCCTCGTTGCGCCCGGGGGCGCGGATGTCGATGTAGAAGACGAAGACCTCGGAGTCGGGATACTGGGCCCGGACGTAAGTCGCCTCCTTGATCGACGACAGGCAGCAGATCGACGAGCAGTAGGGCAGGTGGTTCACGTCCCGCGAGCCGGCGCACTGGACGAAGGCCACCCGTTTGGCCTCCCGGCCGTCGCTGGGCCGGACGATGCGGCCGCAGGTCGGCCCGTCCACCGCCGCCAGGCGCTCGAACTGCACGTTGCTCACCACGTCGCGGTGCTCGGCGAAGCCGAGGATCGTCAGGCGGTTGGCGTCGTAGGGCTTCCAGCCGGTGGCCAGCACGATCGAGCCGACCTTGAGCGTCACGGTCCTGGCCGTCATCTGGAGGTCGATGGCATCGGTCGGACAGGCCTCCACACAGGCCGAGCAGGCCGCCCCGACACAGGCCTCGCCGTCGATCACGTACTTCATCGGGAAGGCCATCGGGTTCGGCAGGTAGGCCGCCTTGGTGGTGTCGAGCCCGTAGTTGAAGGCGTTGGGCCGCTCGGCCGGGCAGACCTCGGCGCAGCGGTTGCAGGCGATGCAGCGGTCGGCGATCACGTAGCGGGGGTCGAGCCGGACGGTCACCTCGTAATCGCCCACCGACCCGCTGACGCGCTCGACCTGGGCCAGGGTGAACACCTTGAAGTGCCGGTGGTCGGAGCGGATGCGCCGGAAGTTGATCTCCAATCCGCAGTACGGCGGGCAGAGCTTGGGGAAGTACTGGTGGAGCTGGGCCACCCTCCCCCCGAGGGATGGCCCCTGCTCCACCACGTACACGTCGCTGCCGGCCTCGGCCGCCTCGATGGCGGCGCTGATGCCCGCCATGCCGCCGCCGATGACCAGGACGCCGCCCTCCCGGCCGGCGACGCCCTGCCCGTTCCCGTTCGTGCCCGCCATGCCGGCCTACGGGATCTTCGTGGCGAAGGGCACCTTCTCGAGCTCCCACTCCCCGCTCTTCGGGTCCCGCCGGGAGTTGACGAACACCTTCCAGTTCTGCTCGTCGAGCTTGGGGTAGTCGCCCCGGTAGTAGTAGCCGGGCCAGCGGGTCTCCTGGCGGAAGAGCATGTGGCGCAGGCAGGCCTCGGCCGAGTCGACCCGGTCCCACACCTCCCAGCACCGCAGGAGGTCGTGGAGGTCGCGGGCGGCCAGGTTCTGGCAGTCCTCCCGGAAGTACTGCATGAGCTCGAGGCCCCGCTCCAGGGTCGGGCCGTTGGTCATGTAGTAGTTGCCGGGGCCGGCGGCGTACTCGTCCATGATCTTCTGGATCCGGTGCAGCGCCATCTTCGGCAGGATGTAGTTGGCGTTGAGATCCGACCGGCTGGTCTCGTGCTGGTGCTCGCCGTAGACGTTGAACGGCCGGTACAGGTCCCGGATCGTGTCGTCCACCTGCCCCTGGTCGTGGCGCACGTCGTTGTTGTCGAGCACGTACTGCACGGCGGCCTTGCCGGCCAGGCGGCCCTCGGTGTAGCTGCCGGAGGAGAACTTGTGGGCCGAGGCGCCGCAGGCGTCGCCGGCGGCGAAGAGGCCCTTGACCGTGGTCATCCGGTTGTAGCCCCAGTGGTAGCCCTCGGGGGCGACGTCCTCGGGGCCCGAGCACCAGGCGCCGGTGGCCGAGGCGTGCGAGCCCATCAGGTAGGGCTCGGTGAGGATCAGCTCCGACGGGGTCTTGGCCGGGTCGATGTTCTGCGAGGCCCAGATGTGGGCCTGCGACATCGTCATGTCGAGGAAGTCCTCCCAGGCGTCGGACTCGATCTCGGCGATCTTCTTGGGGTCGTTCTGGGCCTCGACGAACATGCGCTGCAGGGCCTCGTCGGTCCGCAGGTAGTGGGGGCCGAGGCCCTCCTTGATCTCGTTCAGCATCAGGTGGTTCCGCAGCGGCGTCGGCACCGGCTTGGCCGTGCCGTAGGGCGCCCACTCCTCGAGCTCGTGGGCCCGGTACTCCTCGGCGATCTGGCCGAGGGAGTTCTTGAGCTGCGACTTGAACAGGAGGAACCACATGCCGACCGGGCCGTAGCCGTCCTTGAAGCGGGCCACGACGAGGCGGTGCTCCATCTGGGTCATCTTGGCGCCGGCCCGGATCTGCATGGCGTAGGCCGAGCCGGTGTTCCAGGGGGCGTACCAGATGCGGCCGAGGCCCTCGCCCTGGGCCCGGGGCCGGTAGACGCCGGTGGCGCCGCCGCCGGCCGAGATCACGGCCTTGGCCTTGAACACGATGACCTTGTAGTCCCGCACCGAGAAGCCGACCACGCCGGCGATACGGGTGGGGTCGTCGGCGTCGAGGAGGGGGTGGGCCACGAAGACCCGCTCGTAGAGGTTGCCCTCGCCCAGGGCGTTCTTGGCCGCCTCGGCCACGATCGGCTTGTAGGACTCGCCGTGGATCATGATCTGCCAGCGGCCCTCACGCTTGTAGCGCCCGTCCTCGTTCTTGAAGATGGGGAGGCCCCACTCCTCGAACATGTGGACGGAGGAGTCGACGTGGCGGGCCAGGTCGTAGACGAGGTCCTCCCGGGACAGGCCCATGAGGTCCTGGCGCACGTAGCGGACGAAGTCCTCAGGGGTGTTCTCGTTCCACTGCATGCCCATGTACATGTTGATGGCCGACAGGCCCATGGCCACGGCGCCGGAGCGCTCGATGGCCGCCTTCTCCACCAGAACGACGCGCAGGCCCCGACCCCGGGCCCAGTTGGCCGCCTCGAAGGCGGCACCGCAGCCGGCCATTCCGCCGCCGACGATGAGGACGTCGCACTCGACGGTTTCGACCGCAGGTTCGAACGGCATCTTCTCGCTCCCGGGCTCAGGCGTTGACGGTGGGCAGGGCGTCGATGTGCAGGTACTTCGGTTCGCCGACCAGCTCCTGGCTCTGGAATCCCTCGGCCGGCGGGTCCGGCAACCCGAGCGTGGCGTCGATCGACCCCCACGACGTGGTGCGGATCGGGTACTTGAACCGCTTCACCTCGCCGTTGCGGTACTGGATGGCCCACATGATCGAGTCGGTGCCCCGCATCGGCGTGACCCGGGAGCCCATCGGCATCACGTCGGCGTAGCCCCGCATCTCGATGGCGCCCTGGGGGCAGGTCTTCACGCAGGAGTAGCACTCCCAGCACAGGTCGGGCTCCTGGTTGAAGCCCTTCCCGATCGTGACGTCGAGCGACATCAGGTCATTGGGACAGATGTACATGCAGGCCGGCTGGGCCAGGGCCCGGCAGCCGTCGCACTTCTCGACATGGACGAAGGTCGGCACGAATTGCCCCCCTGATCAGGCCCCCATGGGCGGAACGTTGAGAACCGGGTTCCGGTTCGCCAGGTACTCCTCGGAGACGAAGGGCGAGCCGTCGCCGTAGTCCCGGCCGGCTTGCAGCATCGTCTCGAACACCTCTTCGCGGAACTTCTGCTGGTCGGGCTTGCCGCCCTCTTTGATGAGCCCCCGGATCCAGGTGCCGCTGATCGGATCCTTCTGGTCCTGGTGCCCGCACAGCCGCTCGTAGCCCGGGCCGCAGCGGGGGCAGTAGAACCACTCCAGAGTCAACACCGGCTTGATGCCGATGTCGGGGATCTCCTCGAAGATGCGGTGGGCGGCGTAGGGGTCGTAGTACTTGCCCACGCCGGCATGGTCCCGGCCGAACATGTGGTGCGTGCAGCCGAGGTTCTTGCGCACGAGGGCGTGGAAGACGGCCTCCCGGGGCCCGGCGTAGCGCATGTCCCACAGCAGGATCGACGTCTTGTGGACGTCGGGCAGGAAGTAGCCGGCCTCCCGGAGCATGTTCTGGCCGAGGATCACCGCCTCGTCGATGGAGTCGCCGACCTTCTTCTCGCCGATCACCGCGCTGACGAGCACCCCGTCGGCCCCCGAGGCGAACCAGGCCGACTTCATCAGCCACTCGTGGCCGACGTGGGGGACGTTGCGGGACTGGTAGGCCACGACCTTCTCCCAGCCCAGTTCGGCGAACGAGGCCCGCATCTGCGCCGGGGTGAAGAAGAACCGGTTGAAGGGCTCCGACAGCTGCGGCGGGTTGACCAGCGTGATGGGCCCGCCGAGGAAGCGGTCCTGGTAGGCGAACGTGCGCCGCACGCCGGGATGGGCGTCCTCGGTGGTGCCGTAGATCCTCTCGGCCAGGAACGACTTGTCGTAGCCGTAGATCTCCTCGACGTCGAGGGTGGCCAGCGGGTTGCCCTGGTACGTGAGCACGACCGTCTGGCCCTCGGTGATGCCCGCTTCGGCGATCTGCTCCGGGGACAGGTCGAAGAGGATCGGGACGCTCCAGACGTAACCGCTGGCCAGGCGCATGTCCTTGGCCACGCCGTCGACGTCGGCCGATTTCATGAAGCCGGTGAGCGGGGCGAAGAACCCGTAGGCCAGCCCCATGCACTCCGTGGCGATCTGCCCCCTGACCGGAACCTGCGTCAGGCCCTTGATGGCCTTGGCGCCCTCGGCCGGGTCGAGCACCCGCTCGGTGAACGGCCCGCCGTGAGGCGCGAGGCCGTTGTCGACGCCCGTCGATCCCATACGCCCCCCTGTTGTCACCTGCACCCTCCCTCGCCGGAGGGGGAGGGTCAAATAAGGGTTTTGGGGGGTGCGCCGCGCGTTTGCTTATTCACTTGCGTATTCACTGAAAGGTTGCTTGGCCACGTATTCGGCCGCGAAGGCCAGGAACCGGCGGACCAGCGGGGAGAGGTGCTTTCCCTTGCGGTGCAGGATGTGGATCGGCCGGTCGAGCACCAGCCCGTCCACCGGAACCCGGGCCAGGGCGCCCAGGGCCACCTCCCGGTCGATGGAGTACCGGGACACCATGGCCACGCCGAGGTTGGCCTCCACCGCCTTCTTGACCGCCTCCGTGCCCGGCAGCTGCATGGTCACCCGGAGCCGGTGGCCCCGCTCGTGGAAGGCCTGCTCGATCAGCATCCGGGTGCGCGAGCCCGGTTCGGGGACGGCGAACTCCTCGCCGGCCACCTCGGCGGGGCTGACCGACGTCCGGGCGGCGAAGGGGTGCGACGGCGAGACGATCAGGACGACCTCGTCGGGGCAGAGGTCGCGGATGGCGAAGCGCCCGTCCTCCACCGGGCCGGTGACGATGGCCACGTCGATCATGTTCTGCATCACCCGGTCGAGGATGCGGTTGGTGGTCTCGACCTGGAGCGTGGCCTCGACGTCGGGGGAGAGGTCCCGGAAGGCCCGGGCGATGGCGGGAGCGACGTACATCCCCCCGGTGGTGTTGGCGCCGAGGGCCAGGCGGCCCCGGCCCGAGCCCCGCAGCATGGCCAGCGTCTGCTCCATCTCGGCCTTGGCCGTGAGCATCGCCTGGCAGTGCGTCAGCGCCGCCTCGCCGGCCTCGGTCAGGAACAGCTTGTGGCCGACCCGCTCGAACAGCTTCACGTTCAGCTGGCGTTCGAGGGCCTTCACCTGCTGGCTCACGGCCGGCTGGGTGATGAACAGCTCCTCGGCGGCCATGGAGAAGCTCAGGTGCTTGGCCACGGTGCAGAAGACCTGGACCTGGTTCAGGTTCACTGCCAGTCCCCGGCCAGGGAGAGCGTCTCGACCGACAGCTTCGGCTCCACGGTGCGGAGCTGGTTGAGGAACTGCACGGCGTGCTCGGGGCAGAGCTGCCAGCCCTCGGACTCGCCGCTGCGCTGGAGGTGGAGGCTGCGGGCGTGCTCGACGGCGACGCCACAGCGGGCGCAGACGTTCTCCCGCTGTTCCACCCCCAGCCAGGTCAGGGCCGCCCGCCAGCACGACCGGCACAGCAGGCCGGAGTCGTCCTTCATGACCAGATCGCCGGGATGGTAGAGGAACCGGATGGCGTCGTTGGGGCTGGCCAGTTCCGCGCCGCAGCGGTCGCAGCGCACGTCGAAGACCGTCATGGGGTCCCATTGTCGCCTACTGTCGGCGGCGTGCACGTCGAACTGGGGCAGGGGGTGGCGGACCTCCTCTGGCGGCAGGGGGAAGCGGCCGTCACCGTCGAGCTGACGATCGACTTCGAACACGACGTGACCAAGCACGCCGTGGCCTTCGTCGGGGCCGGGGAGCCCGAATTGGGCTTCCGCTGCCAGCGCGTCGACGGGATCGACGTCTGGTGGCGCCAGCGGCTGTGGCTCGGGCGGCTCGAACCGCGCCTGACGGACCGGATCCGGCCCCGCCGGCTGCTCGTCGGGCGGGTCGGCTCGGCGCTTTGTGCTTCAGCCGACTACGCGTAGTGGACGGGCCTTGACCCGCCGCCAGCAATATGAGAGCTTGCGCATATAGGCAACAGGGGGGTGCCGATGCCTATCACCGAGA
>Ga0070741_10002156_pt1 | contig 54704 bp, 47 predicted proteins | sample Coa_R1_4_FD_66440 | JGI IMG/M metagenome (GOLD analysis project Ga0070741, IMG submission 66440) | Surface soil microbial communities from Centralia Pennsylvania, which are recovering from an underground coalmine fire - Coalmine... | ecosystem: Environmental > Terrestrial > Soil > Unclassified ... | reverse complement strand
CCGACACCCGGTCCCGCACCTCGCTCACGATCCGCGCCACCTCGGCCGCCCCCGACCCCAGGTCGCCCTTCAACCCCTCCGGGTCCCGCGCCAGCACGTAGGACCGGAGCGATTCCACGAACGGTAGATACGGCAGGGAGAGCGAGCCCTCCTCATAGCAATGCCCGACCAGCGTCTTCCCACCCCGGATCGACACGTAGGTGGCAAGCTGCTCGCACAACGCCGTCTTCCCAATCCCCGGCTCCCCCACCACCGCCGCCAGCGACCCCTGCCCCGACATCGCCCCGTCAAACGCCGCTCGAAGCTGCTTCAGCTCCGCCTCCCGCCCCACGAACGCCTCCCGGTAGAGCGGATCGTCAAGGGCGCGACTCCCACGCTCGACCGATCCCTCCCCGCGGGTCGCGGTCCCCTCGCCCTTCGCCGCGGCCCGCGCCCCAGCCAGCATCGCCCGGACCTCCCCGGCGCTGGCCGGCCGCTTCCCCGGGTCCTTCTCCAGCAATCGCAGGATCAGCGCCTCCAACCCCACCGGCAGGTCCGGCACGTGCCAGCTCGGCGCCACCGGCGGCGTGTTCAGGTGCTGGGTGATGATCGCCACACTCTCATCCCCCACAAAGGGCGGCCGGCCCGTCACCAGCTCGTACAGCATCGCCCCCAGCGAGTACAGGTCCGAGCGCGGGGTCACCTCGCCCCCGGTCGCCTGCTCCGGCGGCATGTAGCTCACCGTCCCCACCATCATCCCAGCCTGCGTCAGCCGGGTCCGGTCCAGCGACACCGCCAGCCCAAAATCCCCCAGCTTCGCCGTCCCCTCCGCCGTCAGCCACACGTTCCCGGGCTTCAGGTCCCGATGCACGACGTTCTTCCCGTGGGCGAACTCCAGCCCCTCGCACACCTCATCGGCGATCCGAATCGCATCTTGAAGGGACACCCGGTGGCTCTCGGCCCGCTCGATCAGTCCTTCGACGTCACCCCCTTCCATCAGCTCGGTGACGATGAAGGGCTGGCCACCCTCCTCCCCCAGATCGAACACCGAGACGACGTGCGGATGCGCGCCGAGCCGACCCATGGCCTGGGCCTCGCGCCGGACGCGCTCGCGGCCCACCTCGTCCAACCCATCGGTCTTGATGAGGGCGAAGGCCACATCCCGATCCAGCAGCGTATCAGTCGCGAGATAGACCCGCTTCTTCCCGCCCTCACCCAGGAATTCCTTGACCCGGTAGCGGCCGTTGCAAAACGAGGTCGGCTCCGGGGCGGGAGCGAAAACTGCCGACGCTGCTTCTCCCGCCCCGTCTTCTGCCGCGCCAATCGGATTGGCGCTGCGAGAGGCAGCGGCCAGATACGTGAGGGCGTCTTCGTTCTCGGGATCGAGGCGCAGCGCCGCCTGGGCTCGCTGCAGTACGGTGGCCCAGTCATCGCGGCGCACCGCGTCGTCCGCCTCATCAAGAAGGCGATCGATCTGGCGCTGGATTCGCTCGCTCGGCATCCAAGCCTCCAGCGTTGATCCGGACGTGGCTCGCCGGCGCCCCGACTCCGGACAACAGCGCGTAGTGTACGTGCGGTGGAGCGCACGTACAACACACGTCGGCGCTCCAGGTTGCACGATTCATGTCGGCGCGCGCTGAAGCGCCCGTGACCCCTCGAGCGCGGGATGGTATGCTTGCCCGCGTGCGACGGCCGTCCAAACCCGCGTCGGCTTGTCGGGAGGAGCATGGTTTCGCCTGCATCCGCCGCCACCCTCGATCTCCACGGCTTCCTGATCCAGTACGAGCGCGACTATCCCGACGAGGTCGTTCACGTGGAGCGACCGATGGACGCGACGTGGGAGCTGACGGCGCTCGCGGCGAAGCTCGAGCGCGACAAGCGCTTTCCGGTGCTCATCTTCCACGACATTCGCGTCGACGGCCTGCCCCTCGACATCCCGCTCGTGACCTTCATGATGGCCAGCAGGCTCCGGCTCGCACGGCTCCTGGGCTCCGGCGTGCCGGAGGCCGGCCGCGTCTGCTTCGAGCGCGTTCAGCGGCGTCGGCCGCCGATCGTGGTCCCGCGCGCGGAGGCGCCCGTGAAGCAGATCGTGGAGACCGGCTCGGCCGTCGACGTGCGGCGCTTCCCGGCGCCGCGCCACCACCGGACAGACCCGGGCCGCTATATCACGGAGGGGCTGTTCCTGACGAGACATCGCTCCACGGGCCTCGACAACTCGGCGCTGCACCGCGGCTGGCTGGCGGGCCGCGACGAGATCCGCGTCTGGATGGGACCCCAGACCCACAACGCCCATAATCTGCGTCAGTACGAGGACGCCGGTGAGGACATGCCCGCGGCGTTCTGGATCGGCCACCATCCGCTGGTGGTCCTCGGCGCGGCCAGCCACATCGGGCCGGAGGACAGCCACTTCGCGGCGGCCGGTGGTCTGGCCGGCGAGCCCCTGCGGCTCGTTCCATCGGAGACCCTTGGCGACGACTTCCTCGTCCCCGCGGATGTCGAGGTCGTCATCGAGGGATACGTGCCCGCGGGCCAGCGCAAGCCGGAAGGCCCGTTCGGAGAATACACCCGCTACATCGGGCCCCAACGCTGGGGCCCGTTTCTGAAGGTCACGGCGGTTACCCGGCGCCGCGACGCGTTCTGGAGCGACGTGATGGTCGGCCACACCCACTGGATCAGCAGCCTGGCCAAAGAGGGCGAGATCTTCCAGGCGATCCAGCGCGCCGTGCCCACCGTGCGCGCCGTGCACGTTCCCATGTCCGGGGCCGGCGTGGCCCACGCGTACGTACAGATCCGCAAGACCATCGAGGGGCAAGGCAAAGTGGCGGCGCTTGCCGCGCTCAACACGCAGGGGAGCATGAAGCACGCCTTCGTGTTCGATGACGACGTCGACGTGTTCGACGAAAAGGAGGTTCTCCTGGCGCTGGCCATGCGATTCCAGGCCGACCGCGGCATGGTTCAGCTCAGCGGCTTGACCGGCGGTCCCCTCGATCCCAGCTCCGAGGACGGGCGAACCTCGGCGAAAATCGGGTTCGACTGCACGAAACCGCTGGACAGACCCTTCGCCGAGCGCCTCGCCGTGCCCGCCGACGTGCTGGGCCGAATGGACCCGGTCGCGATCCTCGGGCGTGATCGCCTGGCGCGTATCCCGGCGGAGCCCTGGGGGTAGCAGGTGGCAGTGGAAACGCGTCCCCGAAGCTCAGTCCACGACCTCCGAAGCTACCTCGCCGCCCTGGAGGCGGCGGGCGAGCTGGCCCGGGTCTCAGCGCCGGTCGCGCTTGATCAGGAGATCGGCGCGATCTGCTACCGCAACTTGCTCAACCACGGGCCGGGGCTCCTCTTCGAGCGGCCCGGCGGCTCCGACATTCCGCTGGCCGTGGACCTGCTCGCCAGCCGAGCTCGGTACGCCCTGGCGCTGGGGACAGAGCCCGATCGGCTCGCCTCGGAGTGGAACCGGCGCGTCGCGACGCTCCTCCCTCCTCGAATCGTGGAGCGGGGCGCGTGCCAGGAGCACGTCCTGGTCGGGTCCGACGTCGACCTAAAACGGTTGCCGGCCCCCATCTGGAACGACCTCGACGGCGGGCCGTATCTCACCCTCTCGTGCCACGTCACCAGAGACCCGGAGACCGGCGCGCGGAACGTCGGCGTCTACCGAAACCAGGTGCACGACCGCGACCTCCTGGGCCTCCTCTCCGCGCCGTACACGCATCTGATGCTGCAGCGTCGCAAGGCGCCCAGCGAGCCGTTTCCGGTCGCCATCGCCATCGGCGCCGACCCCGTCGTGCTGATGACCGCCACCTCCCCGGTCCCCTTCGGCACCGACGAGCTGGCGGTGGCCGGCGCCCTGCGGGAGGCGCCCCTCGACCTCGTGCGCTGCGTGACGGTACCCCTCGAAGTGCCGGCCTCCGCGGAGATCGTCATCGAAGGCCACATCGCGCCGGACCTCCTTGTGGACGAAGGCCCGTTCGGGGAGTTCACCGGCTATTACGGCGGCCCAACGGAGCCCCGCCAAGTGATCCGCGTGTCGGCCATCACCCATCGGGATCGGCCGATCCTGCAGCAGACCTACGAGGGACGCCCGCCCCATGAGTCGGCAATCCTCACCGGCGTGCCGCGTGAAGCCGAGCTGATGCGGCAGATCGCCCTGCCGGGAATCAAGCGGGTGCACGTGACGGCCCCTGGCGGCGGGGCGCTCCACGCCGTGGTCTCCATCGAGAAGCTGTACGAGGGTTACGGGAAGTCCGTCGGCATGGCCGTCCTCGGGACACACCCCGGCCGATTCATCAAACAGGTCATCGTGGTCGACGACGACGTCGATCCCTTCGATCCGAGCGCGGTCGAGTGGGCCGTCGCGACGCGGGTGCAGCCACATCGGGACATGGAGATCATCAACGAGGTGACCGGCATCATCCTCGATCCCTCCCTCCCGCGTGCGGAGCAGAGCGTGCACGCCCGAACGTCGAAGGTCATCATCGACGCGACGCGCTACGACGCCAAGAGCTATCCTCCCCTGTGCATCCCGCGCGCGACTGTGCAGGAGCAGGTGGATCAGAACTGGGGACGATACGGCCTACCGAACGGGGGGAGGCAGCCGACATGATCTCGAGAGAGCGAGAACGGGAGCGCGAGCGCGACGATTATCAGCAGCTCCTGGACTACCATCGCGCGGAGCGCGACCGGTCTTTCGAAGGACGAGTCGTAATTCGGGCGAAGGACGTTCCCCTGAAGCAGACGCGCCAGGCGCTTCGCCGGAAGTACATGTGGCCGTCCCAGTACACGGGCGAGCCGGTCGACACGGCGCTCGACGGCTGGACCATCTTCGTCCAAACGATCCTCAAGCACTCGGGCCGCCACAAGCACCAGGGCGGCCTGGTCATCTACATCCTGGAGGGCGAGGGGTTTTCCATGGTGGACGGCGAGCGCCACGACTGGGAAGCGGGGGACCTTCTCCTCCTGCCCATGAAGCGCGGCGGCGTGGACCACCAGCACTTCAACAAGGACGACGCGAAGCCCGTGAAATGGATCGCCTTCATCAACGTCCCGCTGTTCACCTGGGGATCGAGCGAGATGGTGCAGATCGAGAACCACCCGGACTTCCAAGACCCCCAGGCGAACGCGACCGGGTCAATCCGATGATCCGTCTCTTTCCATCGCACTCGAGTGAGTCAGTTCCCGCGCACCAGGCTTCGATTTGTTCCTCTCCCATCGCAATGGGAGACGTTCGGTGAGGGGCCCTCGTCGGCGCCTCCATGCCGCAGGTCCTGGCCCAGGGTACGCCCTTACCCCGCCCGCTACTCCTGCGGCAGGAGCGGGTGACCACGCACGCCCCGCGCGTTTGGCCTCGACCATAGGGACTCACCGCACTGCCTTGACGGCGCGGGGTCTGGGTTAGCGCCCGATGGCCGCCACGATCCCCATCCGGATCGCTGACCTGCCGGTCACGCAGCCGCGCTACGTCGGGAAGGACCTGCCCCGGATCGAAGACGCCGCGCTCCTCACCGGGCGGGTCGACTTCACCGACAATCTTGCCTTCGCCGGCATGCTGCACGCGGCCGTCCTCCGAAGTACCCGGCCGCACGCCCGCATCCGGCGGATCGACACCTCGCGCGCCGGGCAGCTCGACGGCGTCGCCGCGGTCATCACCGGCGCCGACGCCGAAGCGTGGTCCGAGCCGGTGCCCGGGCTTCCGCCGGGCTGGGCTGGGCACTGCCTCGCCACGGACAAAGTCCGCTTCGTCGGCGAGCCCATCGCCGTCGTGGCGGCGACGAGCCGCTACGTCGCCGAGGATGCGCTCGAGCTGATCGACGTCGACTACGAAGATCTCCCGCCGATCCTCGACCCGGAGCGCGCGCGGGAGGCGGCGGGCCCGCTGGTGTACGAGTCGCAGGGGACGAACGTCGTGTACCAGCGCCAATTCGCCTTCGGCGACGTCGACGAGGCGTTCGCGCACGCGGACCTCGTCGTGCGCGACACCTTTCGCTGGCACCGCGCCAGCGGGAACGCCCTAGAGACGTGCGGCTGCATCGTGCAGTGGAACCCGATGGATCAGATGCTCACCTCGTGGGGCGGGTTCCAGGGGACCGGCTTCTACGTCCCATCGGTGAGCCGCGCGCTGCGCCTCCCGACCAACAAGATCCGCCTCATCCCGCTGCCCCATGGCGGCAGCTTCGGCACGAAGATCGTGCCGCACCACGTGGTCCGGATCGCTCTCCTCTCGCGCAAAGCGGGCGGACGGCCGGTGAAATGGATCGAAGACCGCGTGGAGCACTTGATGAGCGCATACAGCCATGGGCCCGATCGCCGGTACACGGCGGAAATGGCCCTGACGCGCGACGGGGAGATGACGGGATTTCGCGTGACGGCGCTCGAGGACATCGGCGCCCACGTCGTGTCGGTGGCGATGGGGATGACCCTCAAGCCCCTCTCCGCCTTTACCGGTCCATACCGCGTCCGCAACGTCGCCTACGACCTCGCCGTGGTCACGACCAACAAGTGTCCGCAGGGCTCATACCGCGGCTGGGGCGTCCCGCCCCACAATCTCGCCATGGAGCACTGTCTCGATCTCGCGGCCCGGGAGCTGGCGCTCGACCCCGCCGAGATCCGACGACGAAATCTCCTCCGCCCGGAGCAATTCCCCTACGTCGCGCCCAATGGGGCCGCGTACGACAGCGGAGACTACGAGCGGTCCCTCGACCTCGCCCTGGACCTCGCGGACTACCCTGCGCTGCGACGCGAGCAGGAGGAGGCGCGCGCCCAGGGACGGCTCGTGGGGATCGGCGTCTATACCGGCGTGGAGATCAGCGCCGTTGCCATGAGCATGTTCACGTTGCTCGGCGGAGGCGCGCCCTTTGGGACGTCGGTCCCCGAGAGCGCGCGCGTCCGGATCGACGCCGCGGGCAAGATCGTCGCGGAGGTCACGTTCCCGTGGGAGGGCCAGGGCCAGCACACAATCGTCGCCCACGTGCTCGCCGACTACTTCGGCGTCGATCGGGAGGACGTGGAGGTCGTGGCCGTCGACAGCTTGAGCGCCGGTCCTGGAACGGGGCCCATCGGCAGCCGCCAGGCCGTGATGCTGTCCGGCGCCGTGCTCGGGGCCGCGGGCCGGGTAGCCGAGAAGCTGCGCAAGGTGGCCGCAGTCCTCCTCGAGGTCCACGCCGACGACGTGGAGCTTCGCAATGGCCTCCTCCGGGTAGCGGGGGCGCCGTCGAAGGCGCTCCCCCTGCGCCAGGTCGCCGCGACGATGCTCACCCGGTGCGATCTCCTGCCCGAGGACGTCGACGGAAGCCCGGAGGCCACCTACACCTTCAACCCGCCGAGCCGTCGCCTGCCCGACGCGGAGGGGCGGGGGAGCTTCGATCTCACCGCCTCCAACGCGGTCCACGTCGTGATGGTGGAGATCGACCGCGAGACCGGCCAGGTGTCAATCCTGAAGTACGCCATCGCCGACGACTGCGGCGTCCGCCTCCATCCGGCCATCGTGGAGGGGATGGTCCAGGGCGGGCTGGCCCAGGGCGTCGGCCAGACGCTGCTGGAGGAGCACGTCTACGACGAGGGCGGACAGTACCTCACGGCCTCGTACATGGATTACCTCCTCCCGACCATCTGCGAGGTGCCGATGCCCGAGAGCGTGTACACCGAGACGGCGTCGCCCGTTGCCCCGCTCGGCGTGAAGGGCGCCGGCGAGGCGGCCGTGCTGGCGACGCCGGCGGTCCTCATGAGCGCCATCAACGACGCGCTCGCGCCCCTCGGCGTCCGCTGCACGACGGTGCCCGCCACGCCGCTTCGGCTGTGGGAGGTCATCCAGAGCGCTGAGCGGGCGGGCGGGTGACGGCGCGGCTCTCAATCATCTCGAGAGGATTTGGTCGAATGGCTCGTGCGCGTTTGCTCCTCTTGCTCGCGGCGATGACGATAGTCGGCTGTACCGCGGCGCCGAAAACGGCGGCGCCCCCCTTGCAGGCGCCGAGCCAGCCGAGCGAATGGGACCGGGTTCTGGCCGCGGCCAAGGAGGAGGGCACCGTCGCCATCATCGGCCCGACCGGCGACGATCGCCGCACCGCGCTCACCGAGGGCTTCGAGCAGAGCTACGGAATAACGGTCGATTACCTGGCGGACGCGGGCGCCGGCATCCCGCCGCGCCTCTCGGCGGAGCGCGGCGCCGGGCAGTACCGCTGGGACATCTTCGTCGGGGGGACCACGACGGCGCTGGAGTCGTTGATTCCCATGGGTGCGCTGGACCCGATGGAGCCCGCCCTCATCCGGCCGGAGGTCAAGGACCCGTCCAGCTGGCGCGGCGGGGCCCTCGAGTTCGTCGATGAAGGGCGAACGTGCCTTGTCATCACGCCCTTTCATCGCGGCACGCTTTTCGTCAATCCGACCCTCGTGAAGCCCGAGGAGTTCACCTCGTACAAGGACCTGCTGGACCCCAAGTGGCGGGGCAAGCTCGCCAGCGACGACCCACGACGCGCGGGCCCCGGCCAGGCGACCTTCACCTTCTTCTACCTCCACCCTGACCTCGGGCCCGACTTCATACGCGCGCTGGTCAAGCAGGACTTGACCCTCCTCCAGGACTACCAGCAGGAGATCGACGGCGTCGGACAGGGGCGGTATCCGGTGCTGCTCGGCAGCTCGGACGCCCTGGCCGAGGCGCGGATCAAGCAGGGAGTGCCGATCACCATCGTCGACCCCAGCACGCTGCGTGAGGGCTCCGACGTGAGCCCAGCGTCCGGCTCGGTGGGGCTCTTCAACGGCGCTGCCCACCCGAATGCGGCCCGCGTGTACCTGGATTGGCTGCTCTCGAAGGATGGCCAGACAGCCTACGCGCGCGCGACGGGGTACATCAGCGCGCGCCTCGACGTTCCCACCGACCACACCTTCCCATGGCGCGTCCCGAGGCCGGGGGCAGTGAAGACGTACGACCTCCGCGCGATGGAGACGAAGGACGCGGTGCTGGACCTGCTCCGCGAGGTGCTCCCGCAGTAGATCGCGCTCGTCGGCGACGCTGCCGAGCGCGCACGATTCGAGCGGGTTTCCGGTGGGATCGCAGCTCATATCCCACTTTCGGTCCTCGGCGTCCGGCAGCGGAGCGAGTCAGCCCCCGTGCCACCCCCGATAGTCCGGGTGGCTCAGGACGCGGTCCAGGAACTGCTCCTTCATCGCGGGGCCGTAGGTCGTGCGACTGTCCGGCACGCGCGCGGTCTCGGCCTCCACCTTGATCTGCAAGAACGTCGGGCCGGGCTTCGCGAGCGCGTCGCGGACGGCGCGCTCGTACTCCGGGAGCGTCCGCACCAGGCCTGTCGACCGGATGCCCGCGCCCTGCGCCATCCGGACGAGGTCCGCGCCGCGCGCCGTGGCAGTGGCGCCCATCCGCGCGTAGGACTCGTTGTCGAAGACCAGGATCACCAGGTTCGTCGGGTTCGCGTCCGCGACGGAGATGAGCACGCTCGTGTCTTCCATCATGCTTCCGTCGGACTCCAGCGCGACGACCTTCCGATGGGGAAAGGCGAGGCTCAGCCCAAGGGCAAACCCAATGCAAAGCCCCATATTGAGCCCCGCGAATGTCGGCCCACGGTCCCAGACCCCGGCCCAGATCCGTGCGTTGCTCGAGAGGCTGGTGACCGTGAGCGTATGCTCCTCCAGCATCTCCGCGAGGAGCGGGAGGCACTCGAAGCGATTCACGATAGGAAATCGCCGGTCAGGAGGAGCGCGATGGGCGTTCCGTATTCCCGGCATGCGACGGACGCCCCCTTGATCGAGCGCTTGAGCTTCGCCGGGTCGTTGATGATCTCGTACGGGATGCGCAGCATGTTGAGCTGCGGCTCCAGCACCTGGCGAAACATGAGGAGCTGGGACCCGGGAATGCCGGTCCGATCCGAGAAGTCGCCGCGATAGGAGGCGATGATCGTGAAGGGGGCGCCGTAGACCATGCCGACCTGCGCCAGCGCCCACGTGCCCACCAGGAGCCCGGCGACGCCGGTGAAGAACACGCAGTCGCGCCCGCCGAGCGCGGCGCCCGCGCAGAGCGCCAGCCCGTGGCCCTCCGCCGTCACGGTCACGGTCGTGAAATACGGATCGACCCGCGTCTCGTCGATCACCGAGTGGGTCGGCTCCTCTGGTAGGGTGACGACCAGATCGATCCCCGCCTCCTTCAAGCCGTCAACCACAATGCGCGTCGATTCTTTGTCCACCCATCGCTCCCGTCAGTGAGTCTGTGGGCCGGTCTGGAACAGGTCCGGCCAGTCGTGCAGGATTTGCTCCTGATACTCGGGACTCGTGCCCACGGACCGCGGAAATCGATCGCGCCAGTGGTACGGCCGGCAGGCGTCGATGACCGCCCGGGCCGCCGAGAAGTCGCCGCTCGCGCGTTTCTCCGGCGTGAGGCGCGGGTCGAGGTGGTTGGAGGCGCAGTTTCGAATCACGTCGATACTCGTCTCCGGATCGCACCGCGTCGACACAGCCCACAGCACCTGGTTGATGTCGGACGGGTCGATGTCGTCGTCCACGACGATGACGAATCGCCCGAGCTGCGCGCCGCCCGCGCGGCCGCCCATGGCCGCCTGGGCCACATTCTTGACGTGGCCGCTGTAACGCTGGCGCACCGAGATGATGGCGAGAAACGAGGAGCTGCCCGCCGGGTGCATCCACACGCCCTGCACGTCCGGCACGCCGGCCCGCTCGATCTCCGTCCACAGGTTCGCCGCGCGGAAGAGATAGGAGGCGTTGCTGGACGCTGGCGGCCGCAGCGGAGGCGTGCCCACGATGATCGGGTCGCGCCGGTGCTGCACCTGCTGCACGCGGATAACCGCCTGCTCGCTGGCGCCGCTGCCGTAGTAGCCAATCGTCTCGCCAAACGGGCCTTCGATCCGCGTCTCGACCGACGGCGGCGGAACGTACCCCTCGATCACCAGCTCGGCGGAGGCCGGGATCGGCAGCCCGGTCACCTCGCCTTCGACAACCTCGATCGGCCGGCCAACGACGGCGCCGGCCCAGCCGTACTCGCTCATGCCCCACGGCATCGCCAGGAACGAGCCCATGAGGACCGCCGGCTCCGTCCCGATACAGAGCACCACGGGGCAATCATGGCCAGATTCCCAATGGCGGCGCATGATGAGGGATCCCTGATGGGCCGGCTCGACCATGAGACCCAGCGTCCGCTCGTCGTGCACCTGCACGCGATAGGTTCCCAGGTTCACCCACCCATCGACGGGGTCCCGCATGATGACGGAGCAGCCCGTTCCGATGTAGCGGCCGCCGTCGTGCTCGTGCCAGAAGGGCGCGGGGAATTTGAGCAGATTCACGTCGTCGCCCCGCTCGGTCTCCTCGGCAAAATCGGCCCGCGACACCGTGACCGGGTCGATGAGCTGGAGACTCGAGAAGCGCTCGCGAATCGCCCGGACGAGCGCGATGCCGCCGACATCGCTGGGGTGCCCGAAGAGGGCCGCGACTCGCCGGGGACAATTCAACAAATTGGACAGCACCCGGTAGCCCGGTGCGTAGCCGGGGAGGTGATCGAACAGCAATGCAGGCCCCTCCCGGAGGGCCATCATCTCCGTGATCGCGCCCAGCTCGAGGTGCGGGTCGGCCTCATCCACGTGCCGCAACTCCCCCATGGCCTCGAAGGAGCGGATCACTTCGCGCAATTCCGTTCCCAGCAGATCGCGCGCAGCAACGTCAGTCATTCTTCCCTCCCAGCGCGCCAATGATATCGCCTGAGGGTCAGGCGGAAACGACGCGAATGGTGCGACGGACCAGCTCGACGAAGGCCTGGCGGTCGAAGTCACCTTTCTGGCCAATGGAGGTGACCTGGGTCGAGAGGGCGCTCCGCTCCTCCGCGGACAGCGTCTTCGACGTGAGAACAATGATGGGGATGGACGCCGTGGCCGGATCCGCGCGAAGCAGACGCAGGACGGCGTACCCGTCGACATCCGGCATGATCAGGTCCAGAATGATCAGCCCCGGCAGCTCGCGACGAGCCATCTCGATTCCCTCACGTCCGCCGAGCGCCGGGACCACGCGATACCCCTCGGGGGCCAGCACAGCATCGACGACCTCGATCGCCATCGGGTGGTTATCGATCACGAGCAGCGTAGGCCGCTTCTCGCCGACGCTTCCCGTTGGCTCGCGCGGCGGCGAGGGACGGTCCCACTCGTCGACTGGGCGTGGCAGGATGTCACGCGCCTCCGGAACGGAGGACCCGGTGGGCTCAGCCAGCGCCTGACGCAGCGGGATGGCGAACGTAAAGGTGCTTCCCGCCCCCGGCGCGCTCTCGACCCAGATTCGGCCGCCGTGTAGCTCTACCAGTCGGCGGCAGAGCGCCAGTCCGAGGCCGGTCCCCTCCGTCCGGGGAAAGCCATCACTCTTCACCTGCTCGAACGCGGCGAAAATCCGCTCGCGGTCCTCGGCGCTGATCCCAACACCGGTGTCGCGGACCGACACGTGGACGTCGTCGCCCATCTTTCGAACGCGCACGTCGACGCGTCCGTCATCTGGCGTGTACTTCACCGCATTCGACATCAGGTTCACCAGGACCTGCTTGATCTTCCGCTCGTCGGCCTCGACCATTCCGACGGTCGGGTCCAGGTCGAGCGTCACCGTGATGCGGTGGCGCGCGGCGCGCTCCTGAATCCAGATGAAGCTATTCTCGATCGCTTGCGCCAACGGGAATCGGCGCAGCTCGAGGTCCATCCGGCCCGCCTCCACCTTCGCGAGGTCCAGAATCTCGTTGATGAGGGACAGCAAGTGGCGCCCGGCCACCAGGATATTCGTCAGATAGCGCTGCTCGCGCTCGTCACGCCCCGGGGACGGTCGATCGGAGAGCACCTCGGCGAACCCGATGATGGCGTTCAGGGGCGTCCGCAGCTCGTGCGACATGTTGGCGAGAAACTCCGTCTTGTGGTGGCTCGCGATCTCGAGCTGGCGTCCTTTCTCTTCCAGCGCCTGCACTGCGTCCGCCAGGGCTCGGGTGCGGTCCTCGACCTTCTGTTCGAGATCGGCGTAGGAGGCCTTGAGCTGCGCGCTCATCTGGTTGAACGATTCGGCCAGCGCCTCGAGCTCATCGCCCGTTCGAACCTCGATGCGCTGGTCGAGCCTCCCGGCTCCGATGTCGGCAGCGCCCCGCTGCAGGACGTGGATCGGCGCGACCATGCGTCGCGCCAGCAGGACGCTGGCGAGCAGCGAAAGGGCGATGCCGAGGAGAACGAGAACCGTGGTCCGCCACACCACCGCGTAGAGCGGGGCGAGCGCCTCCCCCACCGGCTCGTTGACGACGACCAGCCACCCCGTTGGTCGAATCACCTCCGCCACGGAAAGCACGTCGCGGCCCTCGAGGTCCGGACCCATCGTGATGAGCTGCGGCCCGCCGGTCCAGCCATTCGCCTGCTGTACCGGAGCCAGGTGCGACACATCGGTGTGCCGAAGGACGAGGCTGAGGTCCGGATGAGCGATCAGCGCCCCGTCGTCGTCGGCCACGTAGGCATACCCCGCCTTCCCCACGCTGATCTGCGAGACGAGGTCCCACGTGAGCTTCAGGTTCACCTCCGCCGCGGTCACGCCCGGATTCGGCCCCGCCTCGCGCATCGCCACCGTCATAAAGGGCTCCGATCCGCGTCGAAAGTACACAGGGCCCCAGTAGGTGTGCCCACTCACCGCTGTGAAAATGGGATCCGCCGATCGATCCTCGCCGCTTCCAATAATCGTCGCCGCCGCAAGCGAGACGCTGAGTTGTTCCCGCCCGGTCCCATCGACGTACGTCAGCTCCGCGATGGCGGGCTCGAGGCGCAGAAGCCGCAGGTAGTCGAGCCGCCGCTGTTCGGCGCCCGCCTCGCCGCTCGGGCGCGCGCTCCGCGCCACAGAGCCGACCTCACGCTCGACGCCATCGAGAAAATCGGCGATCCGCGACGCCGCCGCCCGCGCTTCGGTCCGCTGGATCCGGGCGAGGGCATTCTGGCTCTCGGTCACCGCGAAGTACCCCTGGACGATGCCGCTCACGATGAGGGCGCCGCTGACTAGCAACCCCAGGACGAGCGCGTATTTTCGCGCCAGGCGACCCGGGACGGACGTGGTCTCCGGACGCGCTCGGCCCTGCATCTATGACGTCCGCGCGAGCCGATCTCGGACGGAGATCGCGAGCGCCAGCTCGGGACCTGCGCGCATGTGACGGAGCAGCTCGATGCTCGCATCGAGCTGGCCGGCGGCCGCGGCGCGCGCGGTTGCCCCCGGCTCGTCGTCTAGCGCGATCTCCCCGAGGAGGCGCCGCCCAATCGCCAGCGGAAAGCGCATGCCGGCCACCTCGGCGCGCGCAACCATCGCCTCAGTCATCGATCTTCCGGCGGCGCTCTGGCCGGCACCGCGATAGCTCTCGCCGAGGAAGAGCATCGTGGCGACCTCCGCCGGGCCGACGCCGAGGGCACGCACGCGGCCGAGGAGCGCTTCGAACAGGGATCGGGCATCGTCGGCCGATCCGTCGCCCGCCGTGGCGGCGCGGGCCATCGACCACCCCCGGGCCGCGTCGACCCAGATGCCCACGGCCGGACCGCACGTGATCGACGAGGCCGCCGAGGCGACGTCGACGCCCGTACGCGGGTCCCCGCCCGCCGTGCGAACCATCGCATCGACCGAGATTGCCAGGGCGACCGAGTCCGGGTCGCCCGACGCGTCTGCCCGCGCGCGCGCATCGCCGGCGATCCCGCGCGCGACATCCACTTGGCCCAGGAACGCCGCAGCCAGGGCAGCTGGCGCCATCCCCCAGCATCGCAGTCGCGCGTCCGACACCTCGTCGAGGGCGGCCAGCGTCTGCTCGTGACACAAGAGAACTTGATCGAAATCGCCCGCGCACAGTCGAGTCCACTGGAGGAGAACGTGCGAAAGCGCCATCTCCAGGCTGCTTCCGCCACGCTTGCCCTGTCCCACGGCGCCCTCGAAATCCGCGCGCGCCTGCCGCAGATCGCCCTCGGCCAGGTGACAATAGCCGATGCGATTCCCGATGGCGCCCATCACCCCCGAGTCGCCGTGCGCGGCGGCCATTGACGCCATTTCTCCGAGGAGACCGGCATACTGCGGCGCGCGCGCGATGGGCACGAACGCTACCCATTCGTCTGCAAGGGGGACGAGTCTGAGCCGCTCTGGGCTCTCGACGACGAAGCGCGAGTCCTTCTCGGTGTTCTTCGACGTTGCGCGCCGCCCACCTCGACGATCCGGAAGGGCCGGTTCGGGGTGCACTTCCTGCGCATGACCCAACACCGGGGTGCGGCGCACGGTGTCCGGCGGCCCGCTTCCGCGAATCGATTGAGGGCGAAGCAGCGATTGCAGGAGGTCGCGGCTGTCCGGCGAGAGGCGAAGAGCCTGCGCGATCCGTCGAAATGTCGCCGGGTAGGGGGCTGACTCACCGCGCTCGAGCTTCTGCACCGTCCGCGCGCTGAGGCCGGCCCGCTCGGCGAGACCCTCCTGGGTCAGCCCCGCTTCGGTGCGGAACTGCCGCAGCACCGCTCCAAATCGTTCGTCGACGACTCGCGTCACGCGGCCTGCCCCTACTCGATGATCTGTGAAGCTTGCGCAAGGACGTCCTTGGGCACGGTGAGGCCCAGATTGCGCGCAGTGTTCAGGTTGACGACGAAGTCGAAGGTGGTTGGCTGCTCGATGGGCAGGTCCTGCACGTTGGCTCCTTTGAGTATTCGATCCACGTACGTCGCCGCGCGGCGATAGTTGGCCGCGTCGTTCGTGTTGTAGGCCATCAAGGCGCCCAGCTTGGGCCAGCCCTGATCGATGTACACCGCCGGCAGATGGTATTGCGCCGCGAAGGCGCCGATTCGCTGACGGACAGCCTGATCCCCAAATGGATTCCCCTGATACTGGAGCAGGCCATCGGCCCCCCGCTCGACGGCCCCTTCCAGGGCAGGCTCGATGTCGTCGGGACCGGTCGGCTGCACGCGCTCCACGTCTACGTGGAGAAACCGGGCCATGTCCGCGATCTCCCTCCAGCCCGGAAGGTCGTCCGGCCGGTCCCATGGTGTCAGGACGATGACGCGAGTGACGGCGGGAGCGACCTGCTTCAGGAGCTGCAATCGTCGCGCGTGCTGGGCAACGTCGATGGCGATGATGCCGGTGAGATTGCCGCCAGGGTGCGCATAGCTGGTGATGGGAGGCGCGCCGACGTTCGGCGTGTTGAGGAGGGGCTCCACCATGGGAATGGGTGCCGCTGCCGCGGCAACGACAGAAAGGTGGTGGGGTAGCACCGCGGAAACAATGGCATCCACACCCTCAAGTCGGAGTCGCGCGATTGTCGCCAGCGTAGTCTGCACGTCCTCGGAGTCCGCGGGAACGTCCTCGACGACCAGGTCCCGACCCTCGACATAGCCGAGATCGCGCATCCCATCGCGGAACCCCTCCGTCCAGCCATCCCACACCGGTCCCCCCAGGGTCATCACGGCCACGCGATACACGCGCGGCGGCGATTCCGGCGCGGCCCACGCGCCTGGGAGCGGAATGGCCGGCGCGCACGCCGCGCTCAAGGGCAGGACGACGCAGAGGAGGGCGGCGAGCGCGCTCCGTGCGCGAACCGCGCGAGAATCGGTCGGGCCAATGGGTTGCATCCCGCTCAGGCCAATCACCTCCGCGAGCGCCCGCGCCAACTCTTGGTCTGTTGACGCCGGCGACGAGTAACGATGGTCAAGTTACGGAATGTTACTCCCCGGCACGAACTCTGACACGAATTCTTCGAGAATTCGCGCCATTGGTCCGGACTGTTCGTGGTCTCTGGCGCGCTGCCCGTCTACAGTGGCCCCGATCGCGACCGACAGGTCGACGCATTCGAAGGAGGCCGAGTCTCATGTACACCGAGCGCATCATCCACGTCCCTGCCGTCGGGAAGGGCCCCGAGCTGCGCGCAGCCCTCGAGGCGCGCAACGCGACCGGCAACAAGGCAGCGCCCCACGCCCTCAGCGTCCACATGTTTGCGCCCCAGCCCGGGTTCGTCCACTCGATTCGATTCGAGAACCTCGCGGCCATCGAGGCCTACATGGCCGCTCACCTCCCGAGCCCCGAGGAGAGCCGGAAGATCGACCAGTGCCTGGCCCGGGAGCGCGCCGTCGTCCTCTACGAAGAGCTGGACTCGACGCCCTTGAAGGCCACGCCGAAGTTCCTCATTCGCAATCGCTACCAGCCGTCGGCCGGGAACGGGCCGGAGCTCCGCAATGTGCTCGCCGAGCGCCTCCAGAAGGGCATCGGTGGAGCCGTGGCCGGAGCTGGGCTCAGCCGTCAGATCGGCTCGCTCGACGGACCGGCACTCGCAGTGACGATGCTGTTCGCCAGCATGGCGGATATGGACGCGCACCGCGCGGCCAACGCGAGCGATCGATCGTTCCAGCCGTACCTCAATAAGGTCGCGTCCCTCTGTCGCGCCCCGATGCAGCAGCGCATTCAGCGCATCATCGCGCCGTTCCCGTCGTAGCCCGACTCGATTCAGATAAGGAAGAGGATCATGAAACGCACAATCCTCGCGTGCGGCGGCACCGCGTTCGTCATGGCGTTCCTGGGAACGATGATGGCGATCAACGTCTCCCGGCCGACGCTGGTGGCTGCCCAGGACAGCACGATTCGGGCTGAATCCGTCACGGTGTCCGGAGGCAATGGCACGGATCAGGTCCGGCTCTCGGCAAGACCGACCGGTGGCGGCGTGATCCAGGCGCTCGACGCTGATGGAACGTTACGGGTGCAGGCGGCAACGGGCGGCGCCCCGCCCGGACAGCCTCCGAACCCGCTGACCGCTGGCATCAACGTGTATCAGCCCAACGGTCGGACGTTGGTGGCGCGCCTCGGAACCGGAGAGCGCAACGACGGCACGGGCGACGATGGAACCATCGCAACCCTGGTGTTAGATGATCAGTCGGGCCGAACGCGTATCTCGTCCCGCGTTGACGAGGACGGCTATCCGTCCCTCGTCCTCTTGAGTGATGAGGGACGCGCCCGGGCAAGTCTGCGCGCACAGCCGGACGGAAGCGCGCGGCTGAGCCTCCTCAACGCCGATGGGCAGGCCAGAGCAGCGCTCTCAACCGGCGCCGCCGGTGGCGTGGCCGACGAGGACGTCGCCAGTCTCAACCTCTGGTCGCCGGACCGGTCGCACCCGATGGTGCACCTGGCCGTTGACCACGGCCTCAGCGGCGACCGGCCGCTTTCCGCGCACCTGGTCATCTCGGACGAACAGCGTTCTCGCATCTTCATCGGCACCACCGACAACGGTGACCCGACCATCGAGCTCTACGACGCGGACGGCAACGTGACCTGGAGCGCCCCGTAGGCGCGCGCGGAGGTGACACGTGGTGATGCGACGCTTGCTGGCCGCGCTCGACGACTGGAGCGGCGAGCCCGTCATCTGCCCGGAAGAGCTGCTCTTCGCGATGGATGCGAACGGCATCGTCTTCGCGGACCTCGTGATCCACGACGTCTGGGACCTCGTGCGCCGGGGGGCTTCGGCCCTCCGGCGCGTGGCCTTCGCTCGGAATTCGTGGATTGCCGTCGATCTGTCCTCGGGGCAGCGCGCCCTCGAGCCGGCCGCGCCCGGAGGGCTGCGCGAGGATCGCCTCCAGTTCGTCCGCTGGCTACGGGACAACGGGTACCTTCGCGACTGAGCTGACGGTGAACGCCGAGCCGTGGGGGCGAGCCGGACGGACACGAGCGGGAGCCGCGGACCCACGGAGCCGACCCGGGCGCGGAATCCCGGATGGCCGAATCGCCCGGCTCGCGCTCCTGATCGCTGTCGCGTCCGCGCTATCGATCCGCTGTAACGCGGCGGTAAACGTCGCTCCCTCCATGGCGGGCCAGGGCAAGGTCCTCCGCGTGGGAGTGAGCCTGATCGACGCGCCCGTTTATCGCGAGGCCCTGGCCGGCCTTCAAAACGGATTGCGGGACCTGGGCTACCGTGAGGGACTGAATTTGGCGATCGAGGTACGCCACCCGACCGACGGAAGCGCCGGCGCGAAGGAGCTGGCGATCGCCGATCTGCGAGCGGCAAACGTGGACGTAATTGTCACGACTGCGCCGCCCCAGCTCATCCCGAAACTCATTCGACTCGCGAGCCCGACTCCCATCGTCGAGGCGCTCATGAGCTCTTCGATCATCGGAACGTCCGAAGTGGCGAGCTACGCGCGCCCGGGCGGGAGCCTCACAGGAATTATCCGGAGTGAGCCCAGGCAGTACGCTCGTCGTCTTCAGCTCCTCCACGAGGTCGCGCCGGCCGTCTCACACGTGGCGTTCGTGGTCGCATGGGATAGCTCACCCAACCCACCGGGACTGGCTGAGACGCAGGCGATCGCCCAGACGCTCGGCCTTGACGTGCGGGTCGTCCAGCCGAGCGCGGCGGACAACCTGAAACCCGCGCTGATCGCCGCCCTGCCCGCGCGCACGGACGGCATGATGCAATACGGCGCGGACGCGTTCGCGGATCCAGAGAGACAGAAACAGATCATTGACAGCGCCGCGACGCTCCGAATTCCGGCCGTTTATGACGATCGCGAGTGGGCCGCCGCGGGCGGGCTCATGGCTTATGGCCCCAATATCGTCGCGAACTTTCGACGCGCCGCGGCATATGTGGACAAGATCGCGAAGGGGGCGCGGGCTGGCGACCTCCCCGTTGAAGAGCCCGCCCAGTTCGACGTCGTTCTCAATTTGCGGACGGCTCGCGTTCTGGGTCTGCCGATTCCCCCGACTGTGCTGGGCCAGGCGTCCGAGCTGATCCAGTAGCTCGCGCGTGCGGCGTCCGCTATCGGCCATCGCGAATCGTTGCTCACCACCCCGGCGGGTAGGGTGGCCCCACCCCGCCATACGGGGCTGCCGGAGTCTAGGTCCGCGACACTATCTGCCGAGAGCGACGAACCCCTTCTCAACCTCATATCCGTGGACCATCCGTTGGCAGACTTCCTCGTTACCCACGTGAGCCGAGAACCCGGCTCAGAAACGATCGTGGGCATTACGCATCTCGCAGGCCCCGGCTGGCTGAAGTCGCGCCAGGAGGTGGTCGAGCTGCTCGAAAGCGGCCAGGACACGTTCTACACCGTGCGCAATGGGCTCCGGCGCGACGTGGCGATCGTGCGCGGCGCGCTCGGCGACTACCTGAGCACCAAGGTCGGCGGCCTATGGACCAGCGACCTGCTGTCGCTGCCCGTGCTCACGCCCGCGACCCCCGACGCCGGCGCGCGCCACGACACCGGCTGACGCGCAGACACCGCGTCCAAAGCGTCTACACTGCGGTCGCTTGCGTGTGGGCATCGATGACGATAGACTCCACGCACCCACGACCGGAGGAATTCCACTCATGCGCTTGATCCCGGCGATCGCGGCTGTCGTCATCATGGTCGCCTGCGGGAGCCAGGCCGGCGCGCCGGGAGGAACCGGGGGCGCTTCGAATGGTCAGGCGCAACAGACCTCCGAGTGGGACCGCGTCCTCGCGGAGGCGAAGAAGGAGGGCAGTGTCAACGTCATCGGGCTCGAAGGCGTCAACACCCAGGAGGCACTGACGGCCGGCTTCGAGCGCGAATACGGGATCCACGTGGAGTTCCTCCCGGACGCGGGACCCGGTGTCGGGCCGCGGGTGTCCAACGAGCGCAGCGCCGGGCAGTACCTATGGGACGTGTACGTCCTGGGCACGACGACCGCGCTGAACGCGATGTTCCCGATGGGCGCCTTTGACCCGATCGATCAAGCGCTCATCCGCGACGACGTCAAGGACCCCAAGAACTGGCGGGGCGGCGACATCGAGTATCTCGATCCCGAGCACCGATTGATTATCATGACGCCGTTCCAGCGCGGAACCCTCTTCATCAACCCCAGCATCGTCCAGCCCGGAGAGATCAAATCCTATAAGGACCTTCTCGATCCCAAGTGGCGCGGGAAGATGGTCATGAACGACCCGCGCCGCGCCGGCCCGGGCCTCGCGACCTTCACCTTCTTCTACCTGCACCCGGACCTTGGCCCGGACTTCATCCGTGCCCTGGGCAGACAGGACATCACCATCCTGAGCAACTTCCAGCAGGAGGTGGACTCCGTGGGGCAGGGCAGATATTCGATCCTGATCGGGACCGCGGACGCCATCGCTGAGGAGCGGATTCGACAGGGGATTCCGATCCAGATTATGGACGTGCGCCAGATCCGTGAAGGCTCCGACGTGAGCCCGGCCAACGGCGCGCTCGCCATCTTCAACCGAGCCCCGCATCCAAACGCCGCAAAGGTGTACGTGAACTGGCTCCTCTCGAAGGAGGGACAGACGGATTTCGCACGCGCCTCGGGCTACGTGAGCGCGCGGCTCGACGTGCCGACCGACCACGCACTGCCCTGGCGCGTGCCAGCGCCGGGCGCCATCAAAACGTACGATCTGAAAGCGGTTGGCCTGCGCGACCAGGTCATCAGCCTGGTCGAAGAGGTGTTCGGTCCAGCATAGAACAGGAGGCAGCGTGCGGATCTTTACATTCGACTTCATCCCCTACGCCAAGAACCTGAAAGGCTCGCTTGGGTATCCGGTCGGACGCCAGCACTTTGACCCGGAGATCGCCGCCCAGACCTACCAAAACCACGTGGAGCAATTTCAGCTCTGCGAGGAGTTGGGCTTCGACGGGATCAGCCTCAACGAGCACCACGGTAGCCCCTACGGCCTGGACAACTCCCCGAACGTCTTTTTGTCCTACATTGCGCGCGCAACGTCGAAAATCAAGCTCACCATGCTGGGCAACCTGCTGCCGCTGCATGCGCACCCCCTCCGCGTGGCGGAAGAGCTGGCGATGCTGGACTGCATCACCCGCGGGCGCATCATCGCCGGCTTCGTCCGGGGCATCCCTCGCGAGCATCTCGTGTACAGCGTGCCGCTGTCGGAGTCGAGCGAGCGCTTCGAGGAGGCGCTCGATGTCATTCTGAACGCGTGGACGAGCGAGAGCTTCACCCACCACGGGCGCTTCTACAACTACGATAACGTCGACATGTGGCCGCGGCCGTACCAGCAGCCTCGTCCGCCCGTGTGGGTTGCCGCGATCAGCGAGGATTCGACCCGTCGCCTTGCCCACCGCCCGAACGTCTGCCTGGCCGTCAACTTCCTGCCGACGCCCGGCGTGAAGAAGCAGCTAGCCGCGTATCGCGAGGAAGCGGCCGCCACCGGCCGCGCCGTGACCGACCACGACATCATCTACGGGCGGCACCTCTTCGTGGCGGAGACCCAGCGCGAGGCCGAGGCGCAGTGCCGCGAGCACGTGCAGTACTACTTCAATAATCTCTTGGAAGAGATCAACACCGCGGCGCTGAACATGCTGAAGGCGCAGAATCCGGACATCGATTTCGCGCGGCTCAAGCCGCCCTTCGACTACGCGACGGCCAACATGGACAACCTGCGCGAGCGCGGCCTCCTCCTCGTCGGCACGCCGGACCGGGTGTTCGAGGACCTCATGGAGCAGTATCACGAGGTTGGCGGCTTCGGTACGCTGCTCGCCATGATTCGCATGGGGACCATGCCGCAGGAGGTCCTGACGCGGTGCCTCCGACTCATCGGCGAGGAGCTGATCCCCAAGCTTCACGGCGTCCATGAGCCGGTGGCCGCGAGCTAATGGGTCACCGCTCACGGCTATGACAAAAGCGCGAATAGCACCGATCGGGCGGGGGCTTATCCCCCGCCGCGGCAACGCCCGGCGCGGAGCCGCAACCAAGGGAGACGGAAAGTGGTGGAGCTGAAATCGGCGTTCGTTCAGGCGGGCCAGTATCGCACGCGCTACTGCGAGGCGGGCAGCGGTGACGCCCTCATCGTCCTCCACTCTGCCGATCCGGGCTCCAGCGGTGAGCTCGAATACCGCAACAACATCGGGCCGCTGAGCGAGCATTTCCGTGTCATCGCGCCCGACATCATCGGGTTCGGCCAGACGGACCCGCCGCCCCGGCTCCTCACCCACCCCGCCTACGTCGAGCACATGCTGGCCTTCATCGATGCGCTTGGGCTCACCCGCTACCACCTCATCGGCAATTCCCGAGGCGGCCTGATCGCGATCTCCGTCGCCGCCGAGCGGAGCGACCAGGTCGGCCGGCTCATCTGCGCGGGAAACGCGGGCGGCGGCATCCCGCCGGAGATGCAGGCACGCGCCCTCGCGCCCTTCGCCGAATACACGCCGTCGCCGGAGAACCTGCGCGCCGTCGTCGGCCGGAGCTACTTCGATTTCGACCGGCACGTTCCGCCACCGGTGTTCGCTCGGTACCTCGAAAACAGCAAGCGCCAGTATGAGGCGTATGCGAAGGTCGGCGGGTATCCGATGGACGTCCCGAATGTGCGGCCGCAGCTCGCGGAATTGAAGGCGCCCGTGATGTTCTTCTTCGGCAAGGACGACCAGGTCTTCCACATCGATCAGGCCCTCGTCGGCTTCCAGGGCACGCCGAACAGCCGATTCGTCGCCTTCTCGAATTGCGGCCACCACCCCCAGGTGGAGTACGCGAACGCCTTCAATCGGCTGGCGCTGCAATTCCTCGCGGGAGAGCTGGATGACTGACCTCCGCCCGGACGGCGTCGCAATCACGACGACCGTCAACGGGACGGAGTACCGCGCAACCGTCGAGCCTCGCCTCTCTCTCGCCGACTTCCTCCGCACCGATCTCGGACTGACCGGCACCCACGTGGGCTGTGAGCATGGGGTGTGCGGCGCGTGTACGGTGCTGCTGGATGGGCACACGACTCGAGCGTGCCTGCTCTTCGCCGCTCAATGCGATGGAGCGGAGATCACCACGATCGAGGGGATCGGCCAGCCCGATCGGCTCCATCCGGTCCAGGAGGCCTTTCGCGAGCACCACGCCCTCCAGTGCGGGTTCTGCACGCCCGGGATGGTCCTCTCCGCCATCGAGCTGCTGACCGACAACCCCCAGCCGACCGAGGAGGAGATCCGCGTCGCTCTGGCCGGCAACCTGTGCATGTGCACCGGCTACGTCAACATCGTCCGGGCCGTCGAGGCCGCGGCCGCGGCTCCGCGCGCGCGCGATTCAGTCGCCGCGTCGAGAGAGGCAAAGTCATGACGGAGAGCCACGTTGGGCAACCAGTCCGACGAACGGAGGACCTGGCCCTACTGGTTGGCCAGGGACGCTTCATCGACGACGTCGCGATGCCGGGGATGGCCCACGCGGCGTATCTCCGAAGCCCGTACGCCCACGCGCGGATCGCGCGCGTGGACGTGCGCCGCGCGGCCGCCCATCCAGGCGTGTTCGCGGTGCTCACAGGGGACGAAGTGGCGCGACTGTCTCGACCGCAGCGCGGGCGCGTCCCCCTCGCCAACTCGCCCCAGGTCTTCGCCCTGGCCCACCGCAAGGTCTGCTACGTGGGCCAGCCCGTGGCGGCCGTCGCCGCCGTCGACCGGGCCACGGCGGAGGACGCGGCCGAGCTGATCGAGGTCGAGTACGAGCCGCTGCCGGTCGTCGTCGACCCCGAGCGCGCGATGGAGCCCGGCGCGCCCCTCGTGTTCGAGGAGATCGGCTCCAACGTGCTCTGGCACGGGACGTTCCCGTACGGCGACGTCGACGGCGCCTTCGCCCGCGCCGAGCGGGTCGTTCGCGAGCGCGTCACGCTGCATCGGTACGCGTCGACACCCCTCGAGACCTTCGGCGCCATCGCCCAGCTCGAGTCGGCGACAGGCGCCTACACCATCTGGGGCCACACGCAGCAGCCCGGGCAGGACCTCCACGGCGTTGCCGCGGCGCTCGGGATCTCGCCGAGCCAGGTGCGGCTGATCGTACCCCCGCTGGGGGGCGGGTTCGGCAACAAGGTCCGCCCCCTTAACTTGATCGCCCTCGCCCTCCTCGCGCGCAAGGCGGGGCGTCCCGTGAAGTGGATCGAGGACCGCCGCGAGAGCCTGCTCGCCCTCGGGCATTCCGCGGACGGCGTGATGGAGGTCGAGGCGGCGGTGACGAACGCGGGGGTCATCGAAGCGATCCGCGTCCGCAACATCGAGAACGAGGGCGCCGGCATCGACTTCGCCGGCCGCCACAACCTGCTGATGCTCACCAACCTGGTGAACTGCTATCGGATCCCGGCGGCCTCGTACGAAGGCTACTCCGTCGTCACGAACCGTTGTCCGGTCGTCGCCAACCGCGGGATCGGCAAGCCCTTCATGTGCCTCGCCGTCGAGCGGACGGTCGACGCCATCGCCCACGAGCTTGGCCTCGATCGGGCGGAGGTACGGTTCCGGAACTTCATCCAGCCGGACCAGTTCCCCTACACCACGCCCGGCGGGCAGGTCTACGACAGCGGCGACTATCCGGCGATGCTCCGCAAGGCGCTGGATCTGGTCGATTACCAGGGGGCCCTTCGCGAGCAGGAAACGGCGCGCCGCGCAGGGCGGCTCGTCGGGATCGGCATCGCAACCGGAGTCGAGCCGGGCGGCTCGAACCTGAGCTATGGGATGCTCATCAGCGGCCCCGGCCAGCTCCTGAGCGGACAGGGCGAGGCGGCGCGCGTGCGGATGGAGACCGACGGCACCGTGTCCGTGCTGACCGGCGGGCTCGACGCCGGCCAGGGCCACGCCACGGCCCTCGCGCAGATCGTAGCGGACGAGCTGGGCGTCTCCGTCGAGCGCGTTCGGGTACCGACGACGTTCGACTCGGCCAGCCATCCCTACGTCATGGCGTCCGGGAACTACTCCAATAAGTTCCACGGCCAGGACACGGCCGCGGTCATCGGGGCCGCGCGCAGGGTCCGCGACAAGCTCCTACAGCGCGCGGCGACGCACCTCGAGGTGGCGCCCGAGGACCTGGAGCTCCGGGACGGCATGATCGTCGTTCGCGGCGCGCCGTCCCGGGCGGTGCCCATCGCCGAGATCGCGACCCGCGCCTACTGGAGCCTGGCCGACGACCAGCCCGAAGATGGCCCCGGCCTCGAGGCCGTCTATTACTACGCCAATCCGTACACGAACCGGCCCGACGCGCAGCACCGCGTCCGCGTCCAGCTTGGCTTCTCGAGCGCGGCCCACGTCGCGCTCGTCGAGATCGATCCGGAGACGCTGGTGATCCACGTGCGCCGCTACGGCGTCGTGCACGACTGCGGGCGCGAGATCAATCCCATGATCGTCGAGGGCCAGGTCCACGGCGCCACCGTGCACGGGATCGCCGCGGCGCTCCTGGAGGAGTTCGTCTGCGACGACGACGGCCAACTCCTGACCGCCTCGTTCATGGACTACCTGAAGCCGACCGCCGCCGACGTTCCCACCATTGAAGGGGATCGACTAGAAACGCCCTCGCCCTTCACGCCCCTCGGCACGAAGGGGATCGGCGAGGGGGGCGCGGTCATCGCCCCGGCGGCGATCGCCAGCGCCGTCGAGGATGCGCTCGCGCCGCTGGGCATCCGCATCGGCGCGCTTCCCATCACGCCGTCCCGGTTGTGGGAGCTGATTGCGCGGGGCGGCGGGCGGTACGAGTCGCGCTAACCCGCCGTTCTCTGTCTCAGCAGTCCGGCTCGTCGCCCGGCGCGGCGCCGCGCTCGTCACCAGACGGCTGGACCTCTTCGGATGGCGCCTGCTCCTCGTCATCCTGCCCGTACGAGGCAGGGACGAGCAGGGCGCAAGTCAGTACCCCAACGGAAAGCGGGAGCACGACGAGCCTTCCCGTAAACACCTTACCCTGCAGCGGGACCCGCTGCGGCCGCGTTGTCCGGTGGAATTCGACAGCATCAGCGCGCCAGCATTGGAGATGCCGCCGACAGGGATGTAGCAGCCGCCACGGTCGCACGACGCGCTGCCGCCCGTGATGGTCAGATCCTTGGCGCCCACCGTCTTCCCGGTCGCGACGGTCAGAACCGGCTGCCCCCACGGAGGACGGCACGACCCTTCCCGTCCAGCGCCAGGGTATCGGCAGTGGTGCTCCCGATCACAAAGGGGCCCCTGCAGGTTCCGGTAATTTCCAGGTTGTGACCAGCGGTTGCGGCCGTCAGCGCGCGGGCGAGGACGCTCGGGTTGGTCCGACAGGTGACCGGGATCGTGGTGGCCGCGGTCGCTTCTTCCGCTCCCAGCGGCCCGAATGCCACCAGACGTGAAGGCGACGAGACACCAACGGGCCGACGCACGCTCAGAAGCTCCACAGCTCCGAGGCGCCGCTGCCCGCGATTCACTTCGTGGGGAGGAATCGCACCCGGTACCTGAACCCCAAGCTCGACGGCTCGATCGACACGTATTTGGCGGCGATCCAGATGGAGCCGCGCACGCCTCGGCCAGTCCGCGCACCACACCTCGGACCAGCTCAACGTGATAGGTCTGCCCTACGACCTCCGTATCACGCGAGTCAGCAAGCGAAACGCCGGCCTGTCCGGCGGGCTGACGGCTTGGAACGCGCAAGAATGGGTGTTGTACGCCGAGCACTCACGGTTGCGGGGTGGTCGGTTGCGCCCTTGCTGTAACGCTGCGCATCCGCGACGCGTTACGCGCTTTCCTCCTCGAACGGGGAAGGGGCAACCGCGGACTCTGTTGCCTGAGAAGCCTCCGCCTCATATTGTTGGTGCGGGCGGTCCCTCGATGCGCCGAGCGTCTCATCTACGATGTAGTCCAGCACCTGGACGAACAGACCGAGTTCTTGCTCGCCTGTCAAAGCGGTCAGCAGAAACGTAGGGCGACCATTTAGGCGAGGCTCCAGACGAACCCCAGGGATTGCGGTCAGTCGCTCCCAGATCCGCCGGCGGGTTTCTAGATTGTCAAAGGGCGCAGACATGTGCTGGAATTGGATCACTACGTTTCCATCGGAGCGAATGCTGCATGTCCACTGGAAGCCTTTGCTGTTTCGTCGATCGAGTTGGAAATACATTTCGGTCTCGGTGCCACGATTGACGAATGGCAGACGGTCCAGGCGGATATCCCGGTAGCCCAGGCGCTGAAGGTCATCCTGTTTGCGATTGACCCATACCAAGAGGTTCTCAACCACAACACCGGCTGCGAGACCGAATCGCTCTGCCAGCAAGGCGGCGAACGACCGAGGATCCCACTCGGTTCGCAGAAGAGGGGTCGTCAGATCGAATTCGCAAACGATCGGCACATGGTCGCTCAGGACTGACGTATCTGCCGGAAGTAAAAGCCGCTGAGCGCGCTTCGCTAGCTCTGGCGTGGCGTAAAGGTAATCCATCTGCGACCCGTTGAATGTGATCAGATGCCTGCACGCTGGCTCATGACATGAGCAGCACGGCGGGGCGGGCGGACGTTCCGGAACGACTTCCGCAAGATGCACGAGGCCCAGAGCTTCCACTGCACGCAGGATTGCGTCATATCGCTTCCATTCGGGCTTGTCGGGGTTGCTAGCTGTGGATACGTTGAAGTCGCCACCCAGAACAACATGTTGACCCTCGGGGGAATCGAAGAGCGGTATGAGATCGGCAACGATGCGGAACATGGTCGTCTGGGCATATACCTCGATCATTCCGTAGACGCTCACGAACGCGACCGAGCCAAAGTCAGGAACAGTCGTCCTGGCCACCACCACCGCGCCGGGCACGCTACCGAGCATCGAAAAAAGCTGCGGGGAATAGCGGGTCCGGACGACATCGATCTCATCAACGGCGTAGTTGGGACAAACTGCCACGACCGCTGACCCCCAGCCGCGTCTCCCGCCGATCGGACGATAGACGACACGATCTCGGGCGATAGACCGCGGCGGAACGGTCTCCTGCAGCAGAGCGATATCAATGGCGAGCTCTGTGAGTTTCACCCAACCGGCTTCGCGTGCTGACACGGTCCGTTTCCAGTGGTCCATGTTCCACGTCGCGACACGCAGAAGGCGTGGACGGCTTGTCTGCTCCTCCTCCATGCGGCCCCCGGCGTAGTAGCGCCGTCTCGAATGCGCCACCCCTAAGAGTGGCCGGAGGGTCGGCAGATGTCAACACCCTGCAATCCCTGTAATAACCTGCAATACGGCAAAGCCCCGCCGATAACGGTGCGATGGCCTCCCGTGGACCGCGCCCATGGCCGCGTTCCTTTGCGTCAGTCGTACCGCGCGGGAAATGCGTACGGCTCGGGCGCGGGCGTGTCGGTTCCCACGTTGAGCTGAATCACCTCGCGGTCGGCAAGTTCAATGTCCGACGGGTCGCCGTCGACTCGCGCGCCGTCGACGTACGCAAATACCTCTCCATGGGCCTCGCCGACTTGCGTCTCGCTGAGGGGCTCTCCCCAAACGGCGAAGAAGTCGCCGAGGGTGAACGTGCGAGGAATCGGAGCTTCATGGACGTGGAAGAGTAGCGATTCCAGGCGGCCACATGGGATGTCGTTCGGCCAATTCGCTTCGTCGGGGTTGGATTCGTCCTCTGCGCTCGCTGGGGCAACGGCCACCACCAACGCGAGGAGCATGGTCAAGGCCAAGGCACGAAGCATACGAACCTCCGAGGTCAAACCGGTGCGTCACCGCCATGAACGATCGCAAAACCAGCTCCACGCAATTGGCAGGAAGCGGGCCTGCTCGGGTCTCGACTGGCGCGGCGATCACCGGGTTCGAGAGACTGGGGGTTGGGCCTTGCGCACATGCTCGTGCAGCAATTGCGCCCGTCCACTCACCCCCGGTCTGATCGCTCCTGGAACTCTGGGTGCAGCTCCATCTGGACCATCTCGCTCCCTCCCCAGGAGAAGATGGTCGGACAGATGAAGGCGATCCACTTGGCGGGCCTGGCGTCGTCCTTGTTGAAGTGCTGGTGCTCGACCCCGCCGGGCTTCATGGGCAAAAGCAGCAGGTCGCCGGCCTCCCAGTCGTGGCGCTCGCCTTCGACGACGGAATACCCTTCGCCCTCGAGGATGTAGATGACGAGCCCGCCCTGGTGGCGATGCTTCCCGGAGTGCTGCTTGATGTCCTGAACGAACACGATCCAGTCGTCGAGGGCGGTCTGCGGCGGCTGGTCCGAGTGCCGAGAGGGCCAGAGGAAGTACTTGACGAGCGCCTGACGAGTCATGACCCACGGCTCTTCCTTGGCGCGGACCACCACCTTGCCGCTGTACGATCGCTCCCGCTCCTCCCGGAGGTCGGTGATGAGCTGGTCGTAATACTCGCGCTGACGGACCCGCTCGCGCTCGCGCTCGATCACGTCGACGCCCCCTGAATGGCCCGCCATACCCGCAGCGGCGTCGCGGGCGCCTCTGTGATTCGCACGCCGAGCGGGCTCAGCGCGTCGTTGATCGCGCAGAGGACGGCCGCCGGCGTGGTGTGGATCGCCGCCTCGCCGATCCCCTTCACCCCAAGCGCGGTGATGGGCGAGGGTGTCACCATCGGGTACTCCTCCGCCATCGGTACTTCGTGGATGGTGGGGAGCAGGTAGTCCATGTACGTCGACGTCAGGATCTGGCCGTTCTCGTCGTACACGTACTCTTCCAGAAGCGCGTTCCCGATGCCGTGGGCCAGTCCGCCCTGGAGCATGCCCGACACGACGCTGGGGTTGAGGCGCGTCCCGCAGTCATCCACCATCACGTACTTCAGGATCCTGACCTGGCCGGTGTCCCGGTCCACCTCCACCATGCACAGGTGGAGGGCGCCGGCGGCCGTCACGCTGTACGTGCCGCGTCCTTGCTCGTCGGGGAGCGCCCGGTCCGGCGGGTTCCAGACGTACGTCGCCTCTGCGCTCCCGTCGACTCCTTCCGGCAGGAGGTCTGGCCGCATCAGCATGAACCCGGCCACCCGCGCCACGGGCACGCCCCGGTCTGGCGCGCCCTTCACGCGGAGCTGGCCGTCGAACAGCTCGAGGTCGTCGGCGTGCACCTCGAGCATGACCGCCGCGCCCTGCTTCAGCTTGTCCGTCAGTCGCACGAGCCCGCCCATGACGGCGCCGCTGAGGGCGATGGCCACCGAGCTGGAGATCGGGCCAGTGCCCGGCTGCATCACGAGGCTATCGACCGTGACGACCTGGACGTCTCCCGGGGTGAGGTTGAAGTAGTCGGCGACGATCTGGCGCACGAAGGAGTGCTGGCTCTGCCCGCCCCACGGAAACCCGACCTCGACGATCACCTTCCCGAAGGCGTCCATGCGGATGAGCACCCCCTCGGGCGAGGCCGTGCGCGTGAAGATCCGCGGCGAGAGGTGCACCAGCATGGGCGGGCCGGTCAGGCCGGGCTCGATACTGGAGACCACGCTGAGGCCGACGAGCCGACCCTCGGCCCGGGCAGCCTCTACCTCGCGCCGGAGCTCCGCGTGACCGGACTTCTCGAGGAGCAGATCGAGGCTGCCGGCGTAGTTGCCGCTGTCGTAGACGTTGCCGGAGGGAAGCGTGTAGGGGAACTCGTCCATCGGCACGAAGTTGCGACGCCGCATCTCGACGGGATCAATGCCGAGGCGCGCGGCCGCGATGTCGATGAGCTGCTCCAGGATCCAGTAGTGGGACGGGAGCCCGAAGCCCCGATACGGGCCCTGCGGCACCTTGTTCGTGAGGACGGCCACGCACTCGTAGTCGAAGCAGGGGATCTTGTAGCAGCCGCTGAAGGAGATCATCGGTTTCAGCACCATGCCGACGCCGAGCCACTCCGCAAAGGCGCCGAAGTCGTCGACCATGCGCATGCGAAAACCGGTGATCGTCCCATCGCGCTTCACCGCGAGGGCGCATTCGTGGCGCCGGTCCCAGGCGTGGCTGCTGTTCCCGATCAGGTGCTCCAGCCGGTCCTCCGTCCACTTCACCGGCCGACCGCCCAGCTTCTTGGCCATGAGGCACACCAGCACGATGTACCGCGCGAAGGTCTTCACGCCGAAGCTGCCGCCCAGCGGCGACTGGACGATGCGGATCTGGTTCGACGGCATTCCGAGGGACGTAACGAGCGCGGGGAGGATGAGGTGCGGGGAGCGATGGCTCCCCCGAACCGTCAGCATGTTCGAATACGGGTCCCAATCGGCGATGCAGACGCACGTCTCTATGGGATTGCCGCTGGTCCGGTTCCAGCGAAACCGCTCCTCGACGATCAGGTCCGCCTCGCCGAAGGCCTTCGCGACGTCGCCGAACTCGAAGTGGCGCTGATAGGCAACGTTGCTCTCCTTCCCCTCCAGCACGAAGGGGGGACCGGCGATGGCGCGCTCGGGGTCGACGACCGGATCGAGCGGCTCGTACTCCACGTCGATGAGCTCGAGCGCGTCCTCAGCGATGTAGCGGTCCGTCGCCGCGACCATCGCCACCGGTTCGCCCACCCAGTGCACCTTCTCCGTGGCCAGGGCGTAGCCCGTCCACCCCTCGGGAACGCCGAAGACCGGCTGCGACCAGGCCTTCACCTCTTCACCGGTGAGGATCGCCGCGACGCCGGGCAGCGCGGCGGCGCGCGAGGCGTCGATTCGAACGATGCGGGCGTGGGCGTGGGGACTCCGGAGGATCGCCGCGTGCAGCATCCCCGGTAGGCGGACGTTGTCTCCGTACTCCGCGCGCCCAGTCAGCAGGAGCGGGTCTTCCACGCGGGGGACGTCCTTCCCCACGTAGCGGGGCTGCGCGATCGGCAGGGCTTCCGGCCCCCCCATGGCGCCGTCGGTCACTGCCATCGCCTCACGCGTGCTCGCGCTGGGACGTGGGGACCGGGTTTTCGCCGCGCAGCCGGGCGGCGGCGAGCTGCACCGATTCCAGGATGTCTTTGTAGCCCGTGCAGCGGCAGATGTTGCCCGAGAGCCAGTCCTTGATCTCGTCCGCCGACGGATCCGGAATCGTCTGGAGCAGCTCGTAGGTGGTCATGAGGAAGCCGGGGGTGCAGAACCCGCACTGGAGCCCGTGCTCATCGCGAAAGGCCTGCTGGATGGGATGGAGGGTGCCGTCGGGGTTCGCCAGCCCCTCCACTGTCATCAGCTCCGCGCCATCGGCCTGCACGGCCAGCATGATGCAGGAGCGAGCCGTTTCGCCGTTCAACAGGATCGTGCAGGCGCCGCACACGCCGTGCTCGCAGCCGACGTGCGTGCCGGTGAGCCCCAGGTCCTCGCGGAGAAAGTCCACGAGCGTCTTCCGCGCCTCGACGGTTGCATTGTACGTCATGCCGTTGACGCGGAGCTGGACCTCGCGCGTGGTGGCCACGCTACCTACTCCAACCTTCCCATCGGGGTCACTGGGCGAGCTTCTGCCAGGCCTGGCTCAGGGTTCGACGGGTCAGGGCGCCGGCCACCGAACGACGGTACGCGGCCGACGCGTGGAGGTCATCCTCAGGATCGAGCTGGTCGCTCACGACCGCGCCCGCATCCGCGAATGCCCGGTCACCCGGCGGCTGCCCCACCAGCGCTCGCTCGGCGTCCGCCACGCGCTGCGGCGTCGGGCCGACACCGAAGTACACCAGGCGCGCCCGCGCGATCGCCGCGCGATCGGGATCGAGCGCGAGCCCCGCGACCGCGCCCACCAGGGCGAAGTCCCCATGGCGCCGGCTCACCTCCGTGAACGACCAGGCCATGTCCGGCTCGGGCGCGGGGAACCGCACTTCGGACAGGACCTCGTTCGGAGCGAGCGCGGTCGTGAGAAAGCCGACGAAGAACTCCGCGGCCGGCACGGTGCGCTGACCTTTCGAGCTGGACGCGATCATCTCGGCGTCGAGCGCCAGCGCGAGCGCCGGGATCTCGGCCGCGGGGTCGGCGTGCGCCAAGCTTCCGCAAACGGTTCCGCGACTGCGGATCTGCGGGTGACCGATGGAGAGGGCGGCTTCGGCCATGATCGGAAAGCGCGCGGTGACGAGCGGGTCGCGATGGAGCGAGCGCTGGCGCGCGGTCATGCCAATCGCGACGCCGCCGTTCCACGCGCGCACATAGCCGGACCCCTCGATCCGATTGAGGTCGACCAGGACGGCGGGGCGCGCAAGGCGCATATTGAGGAGCGGCATGAGGCTCTGACCGCCCGCGATGACCTTCGCGTCGCCATCGTGCCGGTCGAGGAGCGCCAGCGCTTCCTCCAGGGAACGCGGGTCGAAATAGTCAAAACGTGCTGGTTTCAACGCAGTCCTCGGGCGGTGGCCGGGGCCATTTTCCACCACGTCTGGAGAAAATGCAATACACTGATCCAACCGCCGAGCCTCGCGACGGCAATTCCCGCCAGAACTCGTCGATCAGCCGCCTGGCTCACGGCGCTCTATCCGCGGTGCTGAAAAGGAGTGGCCTCGTTGCAGCCGGTCTATTTGGAGCTTCGCGACGTCGTGAAACGGTTCGGCCGCGTGACCGCTGTCGACCACGTCTCGTTCAACGTCCGGCAGGGCGAGGTCCTCACGCTGCTCGGGCCCAGCGGGTGCGGCAAGACCACTACGCTCCGAATGGTCGCCGGCTTCGAGCGTCCGGACGCCGGAGAGATCGAGATCCAGAGTCGCCTCGTCTCGTCGAGCGCGCGCCGCCTGAACGTCGCGCCCGAGAAACGCGGCCTGGGAATGGTGTTCCAATCGTACGCCGTGTGGCCGCACATGAGCGTGTTCGACAACGTGGCCTATCCCCTGACCCTTCGTCGCGTACCCCGCGCCGAGGTGAAGGAACGCGTCGAGCAGACCCTGGAGCTGGTGGGGCTCTCCGGACTCGCGCACCGCCCATCTCTGCTCCTGAGCGGCGGGCAGCAGCAGCGGGTGGCGCTGGCGCGCGCGCTGGTGTACTCGCCCAGCATTCTTCTCCTCGACGAGCCGTTGAGCAATCTCGACGCCAAGCTTCGCAATCAGATGCGGATCGAGCTGAAACGCCTCCAGGAGCGCGTCTCCGTCACCGTGCTCTTCGTGACCCATGACCAGATCGAGGCGATGTCGCTGTCCACCCGGCTTGCCGTGATGAACCAGGGCCGCATCGAGCAGATCGGCTCGCCTCAGGAAGTCTACGAGCGACCTTCCACCCCCTTTGTCGAAGACTTCCTCGGACGCGTCGTGCGGTTCCACGGCACCATCGTTGACCGAAGCTGGAAGGGCCTGCTCGTCGAGCTGGATTCGGTCGGAGCGCGCGTCACGGTGGAGGCCGACGACTCCTTGGCCCCGGGTCAGCGGGTGCTCGTGGCCATCCGACCGGAAGACCTCGATCTCAGCAGACGTGGTGAGGGAAGCGGCGATCATTCGATTCGCTGCGCCGTCGAGCGGCTGCTGTATCTCGGCAGCGAATGCGAGGTACTGCTCCGCGCGGGCTCCGAGCTGTTCACCCTCACGGTTCCTCGCGCGCGCTCCGCCGACGTCGGCCAGACGGTTGACCTGTCTCTGCCGCCCGAGCACCTGCGCGTCTGGGCCACCGGCCGCACGGCGCTTCAAGTCGCCGGACTCGGAGAGGAGGGTGAGGCGCCCGTGGAGAGCGCGCTCGCCGCTCCGGGCACGAACGGCGCCCCCGTCTAGGAGTCGCAGGCGTGGCTGACGTCGCCGTCCCGATAGAGGGCCGCGCCTTTGCGCGGAACATCCAGTGGAGCGCGGTGCTCATGACGCTCCTCCTGGGGATCGTCGCCTTCGCCGTGCTCGCACCGCTGGCCATGATGCTTCTCAGCAGCTTTCAGCTCTCCGCCCCGGGGCGGCCCGTCGTCTACGGACTCGACGGCTGGGCGCGCGTCATCAGCGACCCCTCAATCGCGTCGGCCTTCGCGAACTCCATCTCGCTCTCCGTCGTTCGGGAGGCCATCGCCCTGGTTATCGGTGTCTGCCTCGCCTGGCTCATCGCGCGCACCGACCTCCCTGGGAAGAGCGTGCTCGAGTTCGTGTTCTGGATCGCGTTCTTTCTGCCGCCGCTCCCCGTTGCGATCGGCTGGATCCTGTTGCTCGACGGCAAGTTCGGCATCGTGAACCAGTGGCTCGGCATGCTGCCGTTTGGGATCGGGCCCGTCTTCAACATCTACTCATTCTGGGGAATCATCTGGGTCCACCTCACGACCACCCTCGGCGTCAAGGTGCTGCTGCTGGCGCCGGCCTTTCGGAACCTCGACGCTGCCATGGAGGAGGCGTCGCGGAGCTGCGGCGGCAGCACGGTCGGGACGCTGTTCCGAATCGTCGTGCCCCTGATGGCGCCCGCCATCATCGTGTCCACAGTCCTCGGGCTGATCCGCTCGCTGGAGGCCTTCGAGATCGAGCTGCTTCTGGGCGTGCCCATCGGCCTGTACGTGTATTCCACGAAGATCCGCGACCTGGTCCAGTTCGAGCCGCCCCAGTATGCGCCGGCCTCTGCCCTGGGCGTCGCGTTCCTCGCGATCTTGCTCGCCCTCGTCTGGTTCCAGCGGTGGTTCCTCGGACGCCGAATGTATCGAACGATCGGCGGGCGCGGCTTCAGCACACGGCTGACGGCGCTCGGACGCGCTCGTTGGCCCCTCTTCGCGGTGGTCGTGCTTCTCGCCCTGGTCATCACCCTCGTCCCTGTGTCCGTCCTCGTGATGGGGACCTTCATGCGCGCCTTCGGCTACTTCAACATCCCGGACCCCTGGACCCTCCAGCACTGGCAGCGCGTGCTCCGCGACCCGCTCCTCGTCCGCTCGTTCCAGAACACGCTCATCGTCGGGTTCGGATCCGCGGCCTTCGGCGTGGCCTTCTACGGCCTCGTCGCGTACGTGATCGTGAAGACGCGCTTCTACGGACGCGCGCTGCTGGACCTGCTCTCGTGGCTGCCCTGGGCGATCCCCGGGATTCTGATGGGCCTGGCGCTGCTGTGGACCGTGTTCCGAACCCCGTTCCTGCTGCCGTTGTACGGCACGATCTACCTGCTGATCCTCGCCCTGGTGATCAAGAGCATGCCGCTTGGGGTTCAGCTCACGAAGAGCGTGCTGCTGCAGCTCGGCGACGAGCTGGAAGAGGCCTCGCGCATCGCTGGCGGCTCCTGGGTGCTCACCTACCGCCGCGTCGTGCTCCCGCTCCTCGGCCCGACGCTGGTGACGGTGGGGGTTGTGTGCTTCATGTCGGCCGCGCGCGACATCAGCACCATCGTCCTGTTGGGGTCGAGCCAGTCGCGGACGCTGTCGCTCCTCGCGCTCGACTTCGCATATGGGGGTCAGCTCGAGCGGGGGACGGTGGTGGCGGTGCTCACCGTGGCCATGATCGTCGTCGCCGCGTTCATCGCGCGCCTCTTCGGCGGCAAGATCGGCATCGCCAGCCAGTAAGCCCGGGCCGAGGCGTCAGTCGGACGGGGCGGCCGCCGCGCCCGGCCCGCGATAGTCCGGAAACTTCATGATCTCGTCGATAAAGGCCTCGCGCATCGCGCGGCCGTACGTCCGGCGCGGGTTCGTGGCCCGGGCGCGCGTCGTTTCTGCCTCCACCTTCGCGACGAGGAAGCTCGGGCCGTCGCCTTTGAGCGCCGCCGTCACGGCCTCCTCGAATTCTCCGATGGTGCGGACGGTGCGGGTCGTCTCGATGCCCGCGCCCTGCGCCATCTGTGCGAGGTTCGCGTTGCGCGCGGTGGCGGTCGGGCCCATCCGCGCGTACGCTTGGTTGTCGAAGACGATCACGACGAGGTTCTTCGGGTTGACGTCGCCGATGGTGATGAGGACGCTGGTGTCCTCCATCATGCTGCCATCAGAGTCCAGGGCGATCACCTTGCGCTTGGGGAAGGCAAGGCTCACGCCGACGGCGAAGCCGGTGCACAGCCCCATATTCAGCCCGTAGAAGCCCGGGCCGCTCTTTCGGAGGGATGCGAAGACGCTCGTGTTCGTCGAGAGGCTCGTCACGACGAGCATTTGATCGTCGATGAGCCGGTCGGCGAGCAGCTTCAGACAATCGTACCGATCCAAGCAGCCCTCTCCCATCCCGTGCTGGTTGCGGCCGACGCCAGTATACCCGGTCGCGACCGCGGTCCTAACAATCGCACTCTCGCGCGGGTCGCGTCGCCACAGTACAATGCGCTTCATCGAGCCAGAAGGAGATTCATCTCGTGCGGCAATTCGCTCCCGTGTTCATCGTTGTCCTCGGCGCCCTGCTCCTCGCATGCACGCAGGCGCCCCGCACGGGCTCTGCCCCGCAGACCTCCGGGGGCACGCAGACCAGCGCATCATCCGAGTGGGACCAGATCGTGGCCGCCGCGAAACGCGAGGGTAAGGTCGTCGTCGTCGGACCGCAGGGAAGCGACGCCCGGGACGCGCTCGTCGAAGGGTTTCAGCAGAAGTATCCCGACATCGAAGTCGACTACAGCGGGCTCTCCGGGTCGGAGGTTGCGCCCAAGCTCATCAATGAGCAGGCCGCAAATCAGCACCTCACCGATCTCGCCATCACCGGCACGACGACGGTCATCGAGGCGCTCCGCCCCGCCGACGCGGTCGTTCCGATCAAGGACTATCTCGTCGGACCCAACGTGCGCGACACCTCGGTCTGGCGAGATGGCAAGCTGAATTTCGCCGACGACGCGGGCCAATACAACCTGGTCTTCAGCGCATACGTGAAAGAGGCGTTCGTCTATAACCCGACGATGATCGCCCCGGGCGAGATCACCAGTTACCGCGACCTGCTCGATTCGAAATGGCGCGGCAAGATCGTGTTCCGCAATCCCACGACCCCGGGCGGGGGACTCGCCGCGGCGACCTTCTTCTACGCGACCGACTCTCTCGGGAAGGACTTCCTCGGCCAGCTTCTGAAGCAAGACGTTGTCATCTCGACGGACGACCGGCAGGTGCTGGACTGGGTGGCCCGGGGTCAATACCCCATCGCCTTCGGGCCCAGCAACGTGCTCACGAACGAGTACATCGAGCGCGGCCTGCCGGTGAAGCTGATGAGTGGCGACAACATTCAGGAGGGCTCGTACCTCACGGCGGGAAATGGGACCCTCGCCGTGCTGCGCGATGTCCCCCACCCGAACGCGTTGAAGGTGTACCTGGACTGGCTGCTCTCGAAGGATGGGCAGGCGGACTGGACCCGCGAGATCGGCTTTGCGAGCCTGCGACGCGACGTGCCCCACCCCAACGTCGACCCCATCCTCGTCCCTCAGGAAGGGGTCGAGTACCAGGCCAACCACATGGAATCGTACGTGAAGATGCGAAGCGAGATCGTCGCGTTCATCAAGAGCGTCCTGCCTCAATAGGCGCCGGAGGAAAAGTGAGATGACGGAGCGGCCTCGTCGCTCGCCCAATGAGCCGCTGGGCATGAAGCCCGCGACGCGCGAGGACAACCTGCTCGACTGGCTGTACGCTCTGCGAGACAAGCAGCGGGCCCAGCAAAAGAAGGCTTCGTGGCTCATCAAAGGGAAAGACCTCAACTGGGAGCGCAACCGCCAGGGCAAGATGAAGTGGTACCTCCATCCCGCCCTCGACGACGCGTGCATCCGGTCGATGCTCTTCTTCCAACAGGAGATCCCCCCGGGCGGGCGGACCGGCGCGCAGCGCACGCCGGGCGGAGCCGTCATGTACATCATCCAGGGGCGCGGGTATACGCTCCTCGACGGCGTACGCCACGATTGGGAAGCGGAGGACGTGGTGAACATCCCCATTCGTACGGACGGGGTGGTGGTTCAGCACGTGAACGCCGACCGGCGCGAGCCGGCCATCTTTATCTGTGCCGACCTCAACCTGGTCGACCTGCTCGGCGTCGATCGTGGTGCGGAGCTGGAGCAGATCGAGGACGCGCCAGACTTCGGGGACCACGATGCGTAGCGTCGTCGCCGCTCCACCGGAGGCGGTCGAGCTCCACGGTTTCCTCGAATGGTACGAGCGCGACTATCCCGACGAGGTCGTCCATATTGAGCGCCCCGTCGACGTGGAGTGGGAGCTGACTGCGCTCGCGACGCGACTGGAGAGGGAGAAGCGCTTCCCCATTCTCATCTGCCATCGCTTGGTCGCGAACGGCCGGGAGCTGGAGCTTCCCGTGGTTTCCTTCATGATGGCCAGCCGGCTGCGCCTCGCGCGCGCCTTCGGCGTCGGCGTTCGCGAGGCGGGGATCGCCTGTTATCGGCGTCTCCAGCACCGCGTCCCACCCGTGGTCGTCTCGCGGGAGGAGGCGCCTGTGAAGCAAATCGTCGCGACTGGGGGCGCCGTGGATGTCCGCGAGCTGCCGGCGCTCCGCCACCACCGGATGGACCCGGGCCGCTACGTCACCCAGGGGCTGTTCCTCACCTTCAATCGCCAGACGCGGCGCGACAACTCGGCGATGCAACGCGGCTGGCTCGCCGACCGCGACGAGATCCGCGTGTTCCTCGGTCCCAGCACCCACAACGCGAAGAACCTGCGCGAGTACGAGGAGGCGGGCGAGGACATGCCCGCCGCGTACTGGGTCGGCCACCATCCGCTCGCCCTGCTGGGCGCGGCGACGCGGGTTGGCGTCGAGGAGAGTCACTACGAGGCGGCCGGCGGCACGCTCGGATCACCCCTCCGCCTCGTGCCGTCCGAAACCCTTGGCCAGGATTTCCTCGTACCCGCGGACGCGGAGATCGTGATCGAAGGCTACATGCCTCGAGGGCAGCGCAAGCCCGAAGGTCCGTTCGGGGAGTACACGCGGTACGTCGGGCCCCAGCGCTGGTGTCCGTTCTTGAAGGTGACCGCCATCACCCGGCGCCGGGACGCGTACTGGGACGACGTCATGGTCGGCCACACGCACTGGATCAGCAGCCTCGGCAAGGAAGGCGAGATTCACCGCGCCGTCCAGCAGGCCGTGCCAACGGTCCGCGCGGTCCACGTCCCGATGTCTGGAGCCGGCGTGCAGCACGTCTACGTCCAGATTCGTAAGACCATCGAGGGGCAGGGAAAGGTCGCGGCCCTGGCTGCGCTCAACGCGTATTTCGCCAACAAGCACGCCTTCGTCTTCGATGAGGACGTCGACATCTTCGATGAGAAAGAGGTGCTCCTAGCCCTCGCCACGCGCTTTCAAGCCGACCGCGGCCTCGTGGTCGTGAACGGCATCACTGGTTCGCCCCTGGATCCAAGCTCCGAGGACGGATTCACGACGTGCAAGGTCGGGTTCGACTGCACGAAGCCGCTGGGAAAGCCATTCGCCGAGCGCCTCTCCATCCCGCAAGACGTGATGGACCGGATCGACCCATTCGAGATCATCGGCCAGGACCGCCTCGAGCGAATTCCCGTCGAGCCCTGGGGATAGGAGCCGATTTGGCAGACTTTGCCTACGTCCCATGCCCGAAGTGCCGCGAACAGTTCATGGTGGGCGTGGAGTTCTTTCGAATCCCGGACGCCTACTGCCACTGCCCCTTCTGCCACCATGAGTTCACCGTCGGAGTGGCAGCCCAAAGGCGCGAAGGAGAGCCGACCGGGAGACTGAGCGCCGACCCGTCCCCGTCCGGCCGCTAGCCGCGGCCGCCGACGCCACCACCAGGAGGAAAATCCATGCACTATTCCGGTCTCCGTGAGTTCCTCGACCTGCTGGAGAGCGAGGGGGAGCTGGCGCACATACCCGTGCCGGTGGACCTCGACCAGGAGCTGGGCGCGGTCTGCGTCAAGAGCCTTCGCGCGTACGGGCCCGCCCTGCTCTTTGAGCACCCGGGCGGGAGCGACATCCCCATGCTCACGAACCTCCTGGCCACCCGGCGGCGCTACGCCCTCGCCATGGGATGCGCGCCGAACGAGTGCCAGCGAGAGTGGAATCGCTGCGCGGAAAATCTCGTCCCGCCGGTCCTCGTCGACCGTGCGCCGTGCCAGGAAAACGTCCTCGTCGGCGACGAAGTCGACATCCTGAAGTTGCCCGCCGCCCTCTGGAACTCGCAGGACGGCGGGCGATATCTGACTCTCTCGTGTCACCACACATTCGATCCAACGACCGGCGCGCGCAACGTCGGGATCTACCGGAACCAGGTCCACGACCGGAATACGCTGGGTATTCTGGCCGGTCCCTACCAGCACATCTCGCTCCAGCACCGTCGCGCGCCCGACGAGCCCTTCCCAGTGGCCATCGCCATCGGGCCCGACCCTCGCGTGACAATGGCGGCGGCGACGCCGTTGCCCTTCGGGACGGACGAGCTGGCGATGGCCGGCGCGCTGCGGGGCGCGCCGATCGAGGTCGTCCGCTGCAAGACCGTGCCCATCGAGGTACCGGCGCACTCGGAGATCGTCCTGGAGGGAGAGGTCCGACCCAACGAGAAGCGCGAGGAGGGGCACTTCGGCGAGTTCACCGGGCATTACGGCGGGCTCCGCATGCCGCGCACCACCATCCACATCACCGCGATGACCTTTAGGAACCGGCCGATCCTCCATCAGGCCTATCAGGGCGCGCCACCGCACGAGACGGACGTGCTGACGGCCATCGGGAAAGAGGCAGAGTTCATCCGCACGATCCCGCTCCCCGGGATCAAAGCCGTCCACCTGACCGAGGGCGGGTGCGGAGTGCTCCACCTGGTGATTTCGGTGGAGAAGCTCTACGAGGGCTACGGGAAGATGATCGGCATGGCGGCCCTGGGTTGCCCGCCCGGCCGACACATCAAGCTCGTAACCGTCGTCGACGACGACGTGGATCCCTTCGACCCGGTGGCCGTGGAGTGGGCGATTGCAACGCGCGTTCAGGCCCACCGGGACGTCGAGATCATCAAGGACGTTACCGGAATCTTCCTGGACCCCTCGATGCCCCCGGAGGAGCAGGCGGGGCCGGCGCGCACGTCGAAGATGATCATCGACGCGACCCGCTACAACGCGAAGAGCTATCCGGCGGTTTGCCTCCCCGACGCGGAAGTCATGAGCCGTGTCGATCAGAACTGGGACCGCTACGGTATCCACCTCGGGGCGGCCGGCTCGCGCCATAACGGCCACACCGCCCCGACGCCAGTGGGGGCCTCCGGCCTCTGAGGTAGGAGCCATCCCGCAATCTCGTCCGGGCGGGTGTCGTAGGGGCAGGGCTGGTCCGAAGGGCCGCGGCGCGTCCCCCGCCGAGGCGAGGCTCGCCACGGCGGTACCTCAAGGGTCGCATTCACCTCGGCGCCGAGGAAGCCGCGGCGCGTCCCCCGCCGAGGCGAGGCTCGCCACGGCGCTACTGCTTCGCCGGGTTCGTGTGACCTTTTTGCCGGTACTTGCTCACGATCCGGTCGATACCCTCGACCATTGCGCGCCGCGCGCGGGGCGACAGGCGGCGGAACTCCGGAAGCGCATTGGCGCCACTTCGGTTTCGGTGGTAGCCGGGATACGTACCCAGCTCGTACTCGTACTCTTTATCCAGCGCCTCAACCACCGCGTCGACCTGCTCGTCGCTGAGAGGCGGGCGGTCGCCGTCGCGTCGGTACCACGGGTCCGACATGATTCGATCCTCGTTTCCCGACTCGAGCAGATCGAAACAGTGCTGAAGCCAATCGGTAACCTCGAGCGTGTAGGCCGAGAGCGTTACGCCCTCTTCGACCCGAGGCGTGTAGTCGCCAATCACGGCAGAAGCCGCCGCACGGTCTCGCCGATCCGGACGCGCTGCGCCGGGCATACTTTCTCCGGCTCCATGCGACGGACAGGCTCGGTTGTCGGCTGCGTCACGGGCGTGGTGCGAAGTGGGGATTCAGTCACTGCGTCTCTCCAATCCAGCGGCGCAGCGCGGCCCGGCGCTCGTCCGTAAGCTCTTCCTCGACGCCGTCCGCCTCTGGCAGGTTCAGCTCGGTGTTGTAGGCGAGCAGGACGCGGTAGAGCTTACAGAGCAGCCTGACGCCGAAGAGAGCGTCGGTGGGGCTCTTGTCGCCGCTGGTCACTTTCGACCGGAGGAGCCACGCTTCCGCTTCGGACACAGCAATCGGCACGTCGCCGGAGCGCTTCCCGTCCCCGAGCATTTCGACGTAGGCGGATCCCAGTCGCAAGAGGAGCGGATAGGCGGAGCAGCTCATGTCTTCCGTCCCGCGGTCCTGGTTCAGCACCCGATCGGTCAAGACAAGGATCTCTTCCGCGTTCAGATGGAGAAATTGTTGCTGCGTCATCTGCACGTTGCTCCTTTACCTGTCAACAAACATCCCACGGCACAGTTAGCCATTGAATATCTGTGCGTGAATAGAGAGTGAATGAATAGCTCAGGAATGACTGTCGCCGAGCAACGACTACTCGTGCGCAATCGATGCGCCGTCAACGTGCGATTACGCTGGGATCTCCGGACGGCCCCAGTAGCGGGGGCCGCGCACGCGGTGTATATTCGTCTCCGTTCCGAAGGCGTTCCCGGGAGGAAACGTGAAGCTGCTGTTCTTCGACGACTACAAGCTGGGCGTGCTGGATGGCGAGACGGTGGTCGACGTCTCGAGCGTGGTCCAGGCGATCCCGCACGTCGGCCCGCACGGTCTGATCAACGGGCTGATCGAGCGCTTCGGCGACTACCGACCGGCCCTCGAGTCTGCCGTGCGGTCGGGCACGGGCGTGCCGATCGGCAGCGTGCGCATTCGGCCTCCGCTGCCCAAGCCCTACAACGTCGTCTGCATGGCCGTGAATTACATGGAGGACGGGACGCGCGATGCGCCGGCGCCCATCAACGCCTTTCTCAAAACGCCGAACGCCATCATCGGGGACGGGGACACGATGGTCCTTCCGGACGTCCCCGCGACCATCTTCGAAGGCGAGGCCGAGATCGCCCTCGTCATCGGAAGGCGGGCCTCCCAGGTGCCGGCGAGCGATGCGATGGGCTACATCTTCGGCTACTTCAACTTCGTGGACGGGTCGGCGCGCGGGCTGCCTCCCGAAGGAAACACGTTCTACCTGATGAAGTCCCGCGACACCTTCGCGCCCATTGGGCCGTACCTGGTGACCGCGGACGAGATCGCCGACCCGCACGCCCTGCAGGTTCGTCTCTGGAACAACGGCGTTCTGATGCAGGACTACAACACGAGCGACATGGCCCACAAGATTCCCCGCTGCATCGAGTGGATCACCCACACGCACACCCTCGAACCGGGAGATGTGATCTCCCTCGGGACGAACCACCGTGGCCTGAATCCATTCATGGATGGAGACGTGGTGGAGGTCGAGACGGAGGGCCTTGGCCGCCTGCATTTCCGCATCCGCGACGATCTCGAGCGGACGTGGGCGCGAGAGACGCGCCTCCAGCGCCAGGAAAAGGGGCTCAAGGGCACAACGCCGCAGCTTACCGGTAAGTACGCGGCGAGCTGAGAGGGCCAGGCGCCCTCAGCGCACGCCGCCAGATCAGGGAGCGACCGATGGATGATTCCTTGCGAGGCGCCGCGGCCATCGTCGGAATCGGCGAGCTGAAGCCCGAGCGCACCCGACCGGGCCGCGACGCCATGAGCCTTCTCGCGGAGGCGGCGTATCTCGCGATTCAGGACGCCGGCCTGACGAAACGCGACATCGACGGACTCATCATGGAGCCGGAGCTCGCCGTTGGTGGCGGCGGAGGCTTCAACGCGAAGATGGCCGAATACATGGGCATCTATCCGACGTGGGCAACCGGGTGCGACGCCCAAGGGGCCGCCGGCGTGGCCATGGCGCTGCAAGCGGCCGCGTACGTGCAAGCCGGCCTCGCCACCTACGTGCTGTGCGGGATGGGCGCCGCGATCGACACGGGCGGCCGGCGCCGGCCCGCGGCGCCGGCGCGAACGGAGACGGCGACGACCGAGTTTTCCGTCCCGTTCGGCCCGACGGTCGCCGCGAACGGCTGGTACGCCATGATCGCCAAGCGCTATGAGGCGCTTTACGGAACGACCGTGGAGAAGCGCGCCAAGATCTGCGTGGACCTCCGGTACAACGCCAACCACAACCCCATGGCCATCTGGCACGACACACCCATCACCGTCGACGACGTGGTGAAATCGCGAATCGTCGCCGACCCGCTCCACCTGCTGGAGTGCGTCATGCCATGCGCTGGTGGATGCGCGTTCATCGTGACTCGGGCGGACATTGCCCGTGGCATGCGCCACAAGCCCGCGTACATTCTCGGCGGCGGACTCGGCATCCTCCGCGGCAACCTCACGCACGTCGGCGAGATCACGATCTGTCCCGTCGGCGGCGCCGCCCGCCAGGCGTTTCGCATGGCGCGCGTGAGTCCTGCCGACGTGCAGGTCAAGGAGATCTACGATTCCTTCACCATCACCGTGATGTGCGAGCTGGAGGAGTCCGGATTCTGCAACAAGGGGGAGGCCGGCGACTGGGTTCAGGAACACGACCTCACGTTCAAGGGGGACCATCCGCTCAACACCCACGGCGGGCAACTCTCGTATGGCCAGGCCTCGACCGCGGGCGGATGCGCCCAGGTGACCGAGGCTGTACGCCAGATTCGGCGCGAGGCGGGCGAGCATCAGGTCCCCGGGCCGACCGACGTGGTGTACGTCACCGGATCAGGCGGGGCCTTTTCCCAGCAGGCTGCGATGGTGCTGGGGAGCGAGGCAGCGCTGTGAGGCGCGCGGGAGGGAACGAATGAGCGAGGGCCCCGAGTACCGGAAGCCGCTGCCGACGCCGAGCGCGGTGAGTCAGCCGTTCTGGGACGCAGCCCGCGAGCACCGGCTCGTCTACCAGCGTTGCCGCGTCTGTGGCACGCGTGTCTTCTATCCGCGGGACATCTGCCCTGGCCCCGACTGCTTCGGCATCGGGACGCTGGAGTGGGTCGAGTCCACGGGAAAGGGGTGGGTCTACGCCCACACCATCTCGTATCAGCCCGCGCACCCAGCGTTCGCCGATGACGTGCCGTACGTCCTCGCCATCATTGAGCTGGATGAGGGCTGGCGCATGAACAGCAACGTCATCAACATCGATCCGCAGGACGTGAAGATCGGCATGCGCGTCGAGGTGGTCTGGGACGACGTGACGCCCGAATTCAGCCTGCCGAAGTTCCAGCCGGCGAAGAGTTAGAAGCGCGCTGCGCGGGCGACCATACGTCGGGCTTGCCGTCTCCAACCACAGCACCTCCGCCCGCACTCGCGCCAGTCATCTGCAGGGCAGGGCGAGGACCCGCCCCGAACTGCGTCGCCAGCTCTTGCAGGCCCTGCGCCATTTCGCTGAGCGACTGCGCCAGCCGAGCGACTCCCTGCGCCTCGGCGTTGACCTCTTCCGCGGCGGCCGATAGCTCGTCGGCCGCCGCGCTGGTGTCGTCGCTGACGTTCGCGATATTTTCGACCGATCGTGACACCTCCGCGGAGGCAGCCGCCATTCGCTCCGCCCCCGCCGTGTTGCGGTCCACGATTTCGGACACGACCCGCATCGCCTCGGTCAAATCGTCTGCCGCGCCTGAGATCTCCCGCGCGGCGTCGGAGATCTCCTCCGCGCGTCGGCTCGCGAGCTGCGCGGCGACGAGGCTCGACGCCAGCGTTTCCCGGAGGACCGCGGCGTGGCTGACGCTTGCCTCGACTTCGGACTCGGCGTTGGAGCTGGCCGCCTCGGCCTGGTCGACCGCGGCTTCGATGCCCTGCACGAGTTGCGCAACCTCGCGCGTTGCGACGCCCGCGCGCTCGGCCAGCCGTTTCACCTCGGTCGCCACGACCGCGAACCCACGTCCCTGTTGCCCGGCCCGCGCCGCCTCGATTGCCGCGTTCAGCGCGAGGAGCGTGGTGCGATCCGCCAGGTCGCTGATCGTCGCCGCGATGTCGCCGATCTGACGCGAAGCGCTTCCCATGTCCGCGACGCGCCGGGCCGAGATTCGCACCGCCTCCGCGACCTGGCCCATCGTCTCGATGGCGTCGTCCACGGAGCGAGCGCCGGCCTCAGCCGCCAGGGTCGCTTCCCGCGCCGCCACGCTGCTCGCCTGGGCATGCGCCGCCACCTGCGCGATCGCCGTGGTGATACGCTGAGTTACCTCCGCCGACGTGCCCACGGCGCCCGCCTGGGCCCGTGCCCCGTCGGCCAGCTCGTCGATCGCGTGAGACATCTCGTCGATAGAGTGAGCCGTTCGCGACACGCCGTCGGATTGTTGCTGGGCGCCATCCGCCAGGTGCTGAGTGGAGCTCGCGATCTGCGCGGTGGCCCCCTCGGCCTGGTGCGCCGCGCGGGCGAGATGGACCGACGCAGTCGTGATGGCCGCCGCGCTCGCGGCGACCTGCCCCCCCAGAGCGCTCAGATCGTCGACGCGGCGGGCGAGGGCCCGCTCCGATTCCCGCAGGGCGGCGTTGTAGCTCTGCACCTGCGCAAGCGTCTCGTCCAGCCGCCCGCTGTACTGCCACAACACGAAGAACACCAGCCCGCCGATGACGGGTACGAGCCCGACGTTGATCAGGCGTACCACCTGCGACGGCACGACCGCCAGGACCCCAAACGGATCGACGCGGAGGGACAGCGCGCTCACGATCAACGCGATGGCCGTTGCGGCCAGCATCAGCCGCAGGAGCGAGCGGCGGCCGAGATGTGGCAGCGCCAGCGCCACCGGCAGGACCATGAGCACCGCCACCATCGGGAATAGCTCCGGTGCGAAGAACATGAGAAATAGGCAGATCACGGCCAAGCTGAGGCACATCATGGTCACCGAGGCCTCGAGATGGCCGCGCCGCAAGGCGCGCTGGGCCAGGACGAGGACCACCATGTTCCCGACCACGAGCACGGCGATCAGCGGCAAGAACGGAAGCGGGTAGAGGATGTACAGCAGCACGATGATGGGCAGCGCCCAGGCATTGAGGGGAAGATCCGCGTTGATGAACTGATTGACCTGGGCAATGCTCCGGGCGTGGGCGTCCATGGGATCGAGCCGCGGAGCGGGACCAGTGCCCGGAGTCAGGCCCGTCATCGACCAACCGAACTGTGCACGGTATCTCCTGTTAGATTGGCCAATTCGTTCACGTCCGCCCGCGGGGCGCTCGGAATTATAGGCGCGCGGAGGAGAAGGGCCTGGACGCTCACCCGCCGCGGAGGCACGAGCCCCGACGACCAGACTGCGAGCTCCCGCGGCAACATTCAGCACCGCGACATCCTGGGGGGGCGAGCCTCAGCGAGCGGAGGGGCGGCGCCCGGCTACTGTGCAGCGAGCAGATCTTCGGGACGGACCGGTAGCGGGGCCGACCGACTGACCGCATCGATCACCGCGGTCGCCACCGCCGCCGCCATGCCGCAATTGGGACCTTCGCCGATCGGCGTGATCCCCAGCGCCGGCTCGGGGGGCAGCACGATGGAGTCGAACGGCGGTATGTCCGCGACGGTGGGCAGCTTGTACTCATGCAGGTTCGCCGTTGTCACGCGCCCATCGTCGAACTCGATCCCTTCCATGAGGGCGTAGCCGAGGCCCTGAATCAGCCCGCCATCGATCTGACCCCTGTGCATCACCGGGTTGATGACTTTCCCAACCTCGATGGCGCTGACCGCGCGGCGGAGGCTGAGCTGACCGGTTTCATCGTCTACGTGGACCTCCACGGCCACAGCCTCATACGTGTCGACGATGTCTCCCGACGATGGCGTGTACCGAAACAGCTCCACGAGCTCCGACGGGGCGAGGCTCGCCGCGTCGGCGACGGTGTGCAACCGACCATCCGGAGTGCGGAACCCGTCGAATTCGATGGCGATCTGGGCGCGATCGTGGCCGAACTCGGCCGCGAGCAGGTCGGCAAGACGGTCCCGCATGCGCTGGGACGTGACGCCGATCATCTTCCCGACCACCCGCGTGATCCGGCTCCCACCCACGCCCCGGTCGTACTCGATGTTCTCCATCGTTTGAACGACCCGCACGCGGTCGACCGACACGCCCATGCCTTCGGCCGCCATCTGCTGGAAGGCCGTGAGCATGCCCGACCCCTGCTCGATGATGGGCGTGTGCACGAGGACCGACCCGTCCCGCGCGACGATTAAGCGCACGGTGTAGTCGGTGGCCGGGCTATTCGTCACGTCCACCAACGCGATCCCCCGCCCAACGCCGCGCTCCCTGGGTCTCGCCCAGCCGATGGCGTCCGCGGCGGTCGCCAGCACCTCCCGCGCCATCGGCCGAACGCCAGCGCCACCGCGGTCGGGCTTCCTCGGCGTGACGGGCGCGTTGATGAGCCGAATCTCGAGGGGATCGATCCCCATCTCGCGCGCGCACAGGTCCATATGCTGCTCGATCGCCACGAGGGGCTGAATGGCGCCGGGATCGCGCATGTGCCCGCATGGGACCGTATTCGTGTAGACCATGTGGCCCTCGACCCGCCAGATCGGCACGTCGGTGTATGGGCCCAGGCCGCCGGTGAGCACGCGCGGCAGCGTGGCGTCGAGGGCTGGCTTGAAGGCCGCGTACGCGCCGCTGTTGTAGTAGGTCTGGGTCCACCGCGCAACAAGGTGGCCCGACCGGTCAAAGCCGCTTCGCACGCGGATCACGGCGGAGTGGCGCGGGTTTCCAGCGGTCAGCTCCTCGGTCATCGACATCAGCGTGCGGACGGGCCGGCCGGTCGCCCGCGCGAGGAAGTACGTCAGCGGGATGTCCATGAATGACCCTTTGCCGCCAAAGTCTCCGCCAAGCGGCATGAGGTGAATCTCGACCTGCTCCCGGGAGAGTCCCAGCCCTTCCCGCAGGTAGTCGAGCAGCAAGTACGGCGCCTTGTTGGACGCCCAGATGTGCGCCACCCCCTGGGCGTCCACCTCCACGGTGCAGCAGTGTGGCTCCAGATAACCCTGGTGCTGGACCGGCGTGCGAAACGTGTGATCGAAGGCGAAATCCGCGCTTTTCAGCGCGTCATCCATCTCGGCCGCGCTCGCGCCGAAGATGGGATTCGACACGCTGTTGGGATAGTCCGCGACCTTCTGCTGTGGAGTCTTGTGGGCCCGAACCCAGGCAGGCTCGTGCACCAGCGGCGCGCCCGGCTCGATCGCCGCGAGCGGATCGAACACGGCGGGCAGGGGCTCGTATGCCACCTCGACGAGCCCGAGCGCCTCCTCGGCGATCTCGGGATTCTCCGCCGCGACCGCGGCGACCTTCTCGCCCACGAAGCGGACACGCTCGCGCGCCAGCACGGGCATGTCCCGCATCGAGCGCCCGACGAGCACGTCCGGCACGTCTGCCCCCGTGAGCACCGCGTGGACGCCGGGCAGGCGACGCGCGCGCGACACATCGAGAGAAACGATTTGGGCGTGCGGCCAAGGGCTGCGAAGGATCCGCGTGTGGAGGGTGTTTGGACGGACGAGGTCCGCGGCGTAGGTCGCCGCCCCGGTGACCTTCTCGACCCCGTCGATGCGAACGGCCGCCTCGCCGATCACTGCGTCAGGAACCGGGCAAACACGTCATGGTATCGAGTCCGGAGCCCTGCCCGGAGCGCCGGACTTACGTCGACAACCGGGGGGAAGGCATCCCGGAGCTTTCGGTCGTAGGGAATGCAGGCGTCGATGAGGATCCGGTTGTTGAAGTTGCCGGGAAGCGACATCGGATCGCGGCCGGATGACCATGCCTTCTGAATCACGTCCACGTCGGTGACCGGATCGAAGCGCGTGCACATGGCCCAGAGGACCTGATCGAGATCGGAGCAATCGACGTCCTCATCCACCACGACGGTCCACTTCCCGTTGTACGCGCCCGCTGCACAGTTGGAAGCGACGTGAAGCACGTTGCGAGCGTGGCCCGGGTACCGCTGGCGGATCTGGATCGCCGTGAAGCGGGTCGCGGGGCCGCCTTCGTGATTCCACACGCCGAGGATGCCCGGCAGCCCCGCCGCCTCGAGCGCCTTCCAGATCTCCGCGGACCCTGCGATTCCTTTCAGCAGCCCGGTCTCATCGACCGGCTTGTGCTGAGGCGCGCACGTCAGGATCGGGTCGTTGCGATAGAGAATCGTCTTGACGTCGACACACGGGCGCGGAACGACGTCGTCTGAGTAGTAGCCCATCCATTCCCCGAACGGGCCCTCGGGCCGAGAATTGCCCGGAATCGCCTCGCCCTCGATGGCGATCTCCGCGTCAGCGGGGATGGGAAAGCCCGTGTACGGACCCTCGATGACGTCGATTGGCTCACCCCGAAGGCCGCCCGCGAAGTCGTACTCGGACACGCCCTGGGGGAGTGGGCTCGCGGACAGCATGTACAACAGCGGGTCCTGGCCACAGACGATGACGACCTTCATGCTCTGGCCGCGCTCGAAATACGTGTCTCGGTGGATCCGGCCATGCTTTCCTTCGGTAATCTGGCAGCCAACGGTCCTGCCGTCGTAGACCTGCGCGCGATACGCGCCGAGGTTGTACCAGCCTGAATCGGGATCGCGCGTGACGACGAGGTCTGCCGTGCCGATGTATCGGGCGGTGTCGCGCTCGTGGTGGACGGGAACCGGAAACCGGAGCACGTCCACGTCGTCTCCGGTGAGCACATTGTCCAGAATCGGCCCCGTCGCCACGACGCGCGGAGGAATCAGCGTCATGCTCCGCATTCGCTCGTGGTAAGCGCGGACGACGTCGACCTTTCGCTCCCGCTCCATTGGTAAACCGAGGGTGAGCGCGATGCGGTTGATGGTCGAGAACTGCCCATAGAGCGTACGAAAGCCACTCGGGTAGCCGGGCACATCGTCGAAAAGAATCGCGGGCGCCTTTCCGTGGCCGCTCTCGGTCAGGATCTGCGTGATGGCGCCCATCTCCCGGTCCCAGTGCACGCCGCGCATCGTTAGCAGCTCGCCCATTGCGTCCACACGATCGAGCCACTCGCGCAAGCCACGATATGCGATCGCGCTCCTCGTCGGCGTTACCGCGTCTGCGCGCGCCATGGTGTTCCCTCCGCGTCGTGCGTCGGTCAGGATTCGCTCTGGTACTCGGCTAGCGCCATCAGAAACGCGTCCGACGTCGTCACCCATCCGTACCGTCGCTTGATGGCGAAGAGGGCCTGCTCATGGGTCTCGGGCAGGATTGCTCCGCAGCAGTCGGTGAGAAGGATGGGCCAGTATTCCCGGAAGTACGCATCCCGCGCCGACGCCTCGACGCACGTCGGCGTTCCGATCCCCGTGAAAAAGAGAAAGCGCGCGCCGAGGCGTCGGAGGACGACGTCGAGGTCCGTATTCACGAACCCGCTGTAGGTCTGCTTCTTGATGACCCAGTCGTTCTCGCCGGGGGCAAGCTCGGCGACGGTCTGCGCAGCCCACGTGCCGTCGATCCCCAGTCCGCGTTCGAGATCCGGATCCGCCTCCCACTGCCGGGGATTCGCCTTGCGATACCAGGGTGAGTCGGGGCCCGGCCACAGGCGTCGGTCCGCCGGCAGCACCATTTCGGTGTATACGACGGGGACACCGACATCGTGTGCGCAGTCGACTACCTTGCGGATGGGCGCGATCACCTTCTGCCCGTGGCTGAAATCCGTTCCGACCAGGTCAAAGAACCCGCCCGGTTTGCAGTCGTAGTTCTGCATGTCGATAACCATGAGCGCAGCGGCGCGCGGGTCGAACTCGATCGCCTCGGGCTCCGCGGGGAGATGAATCATGCGATCAACCTCGGGCCGTCGTTTCGATCTCGACGAGCTTCCCTTCATCAGAGTACCCGTCGACAAACGCATATTCGACGAGCGGCGGCGCCTTCGGCACCGCGTCGCGCAGGACACCATCCAGTGCCGTGAGCGCCTGGCTGCGATGGAGGAAGCAGGACATACGCTCCACACGGTCCCAATCCGTTCCGGCGTCCCGAAGAGACTCAGTGATGTGCCCGACGATCTCGTGCACCTGCTCGGACAACGTCGCTCGGACGGACGTCACGCCGGACAGGAAGACGAGCGAGTCGAGCCGAAGAAAGCGCAACGGGACGATGGGCGGATCGTATTCGTGCAGATCCTTGGGGCCGACGGCGGGGCTGGCGCGCAGCGCGACCACATCGAGGGCAACCCTCGCACCCGACGAGAAAACGTCGGGCGCGATGAAGCTGGAGCTGACGGACCGCGCGGCCCCGTCGAAGATGCGTCGGCGCTCGCGCGAGGCCTCATTTCGGCTGGCCCGGTCTGTTGCCCACAGTCGCGTGCGCACCGTGTCACCGAGGGCCAAACCGTGGCGATTCAGCTCGTGCTCCATCTCGCGCACGATGCCCTGCAGCTCGTCCCGCACGGTGGCGCACCGAGGCGCCTCGCCAGTCAGGAACACGAACTCCCTGCCCAGCCAACGCGTGATGGTCAAGCGCATGTGAACCTCTCGGAATTCCGTGTGGTCGCTCCCAGACAAACGCATAATAACCCTGCCCGCCCGTCGGCCGCAGCAGCCGCGCCGCTCGCCGAGGGCGACGAGCTGGAGGTCCACCGGAGCGCCCAGGGTTGCCAGGAGGAGTCGCCGACGATGCTCTACATCATCTACCAGATCGACAAGCCCGGCGGCGCGGCGATCCGTGCTCAGCAGCGCGACGCCCACTTCGCCTATCTCGATGCGCACGAGGATATCCTGGTCCTTGGCGGCGCCATGCTGGCGGACGACGGAGTCACCCGCACGGGCAGCGTCCTGATCGTCAACGTGCCGAGCAGGGAAGATGCCGAGCGTTTCTCCGCCGAGGAGCCGTTTCGCACGGCGGGGCTCTTTCAGCGCGTCGAGATCACGCGGATGCGGCGCGGCCAGTGGAATCCGGCCGCGGCGCCGAAAACACCGGAGGGCGAGTAATGCGCACCGTTCAGGCATCGAACTGCAACCGTCGCTCACACCGCCAGCTCATCGTAGTCGCCTCACTCCTCCTCCTATGCGGATGCTCGACCAGTCAGCGGGGCGCCGGAGCGGATCGGTCAGCGGGAGAGCCGTCCTCGCCGCCAACGTCTGCGCGCACGCTTCGGATCGCTTTTCAGGGATTCGAGGAGCCGAACGGCGGCGTCATCAACTACGGAAGCGTTGGCGGATTTGACCCGCTCGAGCATTTCCTGGTCTTTCACGCGAGCCTCACCGTGTACACGCCGCAGGGGACGCTCGTACCCCGCCTGGCGGAGAAGGTTCCGTCGCTCAGCGATGGCGATTGGCAGGCCTTTCCAGACGGCACGATGACCGTGACGTGGAAGATTCGCGCAGACGCGACCTGGCACGACGGCACTCCCCTGACCGCATCGGACTTCGTCTTCGGATACAAGATCGTGCGGGACCCCGACATCCCGGCGTCGCGACCTCCGTGGGCAAGCCTCGTCTCCAGCGTCGAAGCGACGGACGATCGCACGCTACTCGTCCACTGGACGCAGCCG
>Ga0070741_10002155_pt1 | contig 54725 bp, 50 predicted proteins | sample Coa_R1_4_FD_66440 | JGI IMG/M metagenome (GOLD analysis project Ga0070741, IMG submission 66440) | Surface soil microbial communities from Centralia Pennsylvania, which are recovering from an underground coalmine fire - Coalmine... | ecosystem: Environmental > Terrestrial > Soil > Unclassified ... | reverse complement strand
GGGGAGGAAGACCGGGTCGACGCGCTCGCGCAGCGCCGCCAACAGCTCTTCGCGCCGCAGCGAGGGCGCCACCGCGAAGGCGACGAGCCGCGTAATTCCGTCGTGCCGCTCCGCCGGCATGAAGAACACCCCGTCGCGCACGCCGGGCACCGCGTTGAGCTGGTGCGTGAGGTAGGCGAGCGATGTGCGCTTGCCGGCGATATTGACCAGATCCGCGCTGCGCCCGGCGAGAGTGAAAGCGTCCGCGCCGCGCATCTCGACCAGGTCGGAGAACGGCACTTCGCGCGGCACGTGACCGCCGCCGACTAGAATGGCGTCGCCATCGCGCCGCAGCCGCACGCCGGGCAGCGCATGCCAGACCGGGCCGTCCACCGTGCGCCGGGTGGCGACCATTCCGGCCTCGGTAAAGCCGTACACCTCGTGCAGCCGCACCCGGTATCGCGCCTCGAAGCGTGCCGCGGTTTCCGCATCCAGCGGCGCGGTGGCGCACACCGCAAGCCGCAGCGGCGGCAGATCGATGTCCTCGGCGAGCAGCGCGCGCAGATGCACCGGCGCGGTGACCAGGACCCGCTCGCCGGGGATCTCCTCCAGCGCCGCGCGTACGTCCGCGGGATAGAAGGGGCGTGCGGCATGCAGCGCCAGCCCGTTGCGCAACGCGAGCAGCACGCTCGATTCGAGGCCGTACATGTGCTGCGGCGGAACGGTTCCCACCAGCGCGGCGGGCGCGCCTTCGAGCAGCCCGAGGCGCTGCGCCTCGCCCACGGCGCCGCGCACGAGCGCACCCCAGTCCTTGCGATGGGGCATCGGCCGGCCGGTCGAGCCGGAGGTAAAGGCGATGACGGCGGTCTGCTGCGGCGCAAATGCGAGCGCCGGGGCCCCTTTGCCCGCTGCGCCCGCCTCCGGCACGACGCGCAGGTACGCAAAGCCGGCGAGGCCGGCGGCGTGATCGTCGAGAAGATACAGCCCCGGATATTCCTGTGCGAGATCGCGCAGCGACTCGGGCGCCAGATTCGACGGCAGCAGGCTCACCTGTCCGCGCGCGAGCGCGGCCGCCAGGCCGACCGCAAAACAGTACCGGTCGCCGCAGATGTTGACCGGATGCCCGGACTGCGGCAGGCGCGCCGCGAGCCGCTCGACATCGGCGAGGAATTCCGCGACCCGCACCGCGCGCCCGCCGCGGTAGGCGACCACCGCATCGGGCTCGCGGTGTCCGAGGAAAGGCACGCTGGCGGTCATGCGGACGAGCTTACCCGGAGGCGCGGCCGGCGCCGCGCAAGGGCTCAATCACCGTGCGCATACCCCCCGCGCGCGGCGGCGCGGAAGGCGCGGATCGTGGCAAGCAGGGAAACGTGCGAGAAGCGCGGAAAGCGCAGATGGCGGTATACGTACTCGGCCACGAAGGCCGCGGCGATCAGCGGCGCGTTGAGCGCCAGGAACCACACCCAGGCGGCCGCATCCCATGCCGCCAGCACGACGGAACATGCGCCCATTGCGGCCAGGATCGCGCACCAGTACCACGTCACGCGCCGCGTGTAGCGCGCGATCTCGGGCGGTAGCTCGCCGTGCACGGCGCGCGCGAGTCGGGTGATCAGCGCCTGCCTGCCCGGCATCAGGGTGCGCCCGAAGAACCAGCACAGGAACACATAGGCCCCGATGTTCGGCAGCGCCGGCAGCCAGATCAGCCAGGCTTGCGTCCCGGCACCCGCCCAGCGCACCAATGCCTGGTACCCGACGACGAGCGCGACCAGCAGCAGCACGCGCAGCGCGCCCCCGACACGTGTCCGCTCACTTGGTCCGCTGCCGCTGGACATGCTGGTTGAGGCTGCGAAGCGAACGGAAGATCGCGACGTTGTCGCTGTCATCGGAGCGGATCTGTACGCCGTACTTCCTGGAGATCGCAAGCGCGATTTCCAGGATGTCGATCGAATCCAGACCCAGTCCGTCGCGGTACAGGGGCGCCTGCGGGTCGATCTCCTCGACGGCGGTTTCGAGATTCAGCGCGGAGACGATCAGCTCGGCGAGCTCGCGCTCCTCCTCGGTCATGGTTGCGACATAATTCATGGGTCCCGTTAGCATTGCGGCAGGCCGTCGTCAGCGCTCCGGCGAGGCGCGATTATAACCGCTCGATGCATCCGTCCCGGCCGCAAAAACAGGCGCGACGGCGGGTAAAATACGTCCGGCGGGCGCATGCCACCCGGATCGGGTGTGCGCCCGACCACGTAACGCCACGGCACTCTGCCTGACGAACGGCGGCGCCATCGGAAAGAAGCTTGTTGCAACCGCTCGTCATTTCGCATTACACGATCGTCAACTGCCTGGGGCCGGGGAAGGCCGCCACGCTGGCTGCGCTCGAGTCCGGGCGTTCCGGCCTGCAGCCCTGCGCTTTCGAGGACGCCAGACTCGATACCTGCGTCGGTCAGATGGCGGATGCCGCGCTGCGGCCGCTGCCTGATGCGCTCGCCGAATACGAGTGCCGCAACCACCGCATCGCCGACCTGGCGCTGTTACAGGACGGATTCGAGGAGGCGGTGCGCGCCGCAGCGCGCCGCTACGGCGCCGCGCGCATCGGCGTGTTCCTGGGCACCAGCACCTCCGGAATTCTCCACACCGAAGCGGCGTATCGCCGGCGCGAAGCCGAGACCGGCGCGCTGCCGGCCGGGTTTCGCTACGCCACCACTCACAACACCTATGCGCTCGCGCGCTTCGTCCTGGATCGGCTCGGACTGTCCGGTCCGTCGCTGGTGGTGTCCACCGCCTGCTCTTCCAGCGCCAAGGTATTCGGCACCGCGGCGCGCATGATCGAGGCCGGGTTCTGCGACGCCGCGGTGGTCGGAGGGGCGGACAGCCTGTGCCTGACCACGTTGTACGGTTTCGGCTCGCTCGGGTTGCTCGCACGCGGACCCTGCAGGCCTTTCGATGCGCAGCGCGACGGCATCTCGATCGGGGAGGGTGCCGCATTCGCGCTGCTTGAGAAGCCCGGCTCGCACGCCGCTCGGGCCTGCATGCTGCTCGGCGTGGGCGAAAGCTCCGATGCCTATCACATGTCCGCGCCGCACCCCGAAGGCGCGGGCGCGCGGCTCGCGATGGCACGGGCGCTGGACAGCGCCGGGCTGGCGCCGGGGGACCTCGATTACATCAACCTGCACGGCACCGGCACGAAGGCCAACGACATCTCCGAGGAGCAGGCGGTCTACGCGCTGTTCGGGCCCCGAACCCCGGCCAGCTCGACCAAGGGATGGACCGGGCATACGCTGGGCGCCAGCGGCATCGAGGAAGCGATCATCGGCTTGCTCGCGCTGGAGCACGGGCTGATTCCGGGAAGCGCGCACACGCGCCAGCTCGATCCCGCGGTGCGTCTGGATTACGCGATCGAGAACCGGTCCGCGCGCATCGACACGGTGATGAGCAACTCGTTCGGTTTCGGCGGCAGCAACTGCACGCTGATACTGGGGCGGCCGCGGCGATGACGCTGTTCGTCGAGGGCGTCGGCGTGCTCGGCCCGGGGCTTGCCGGCTGGCGCTCGAGCCGCGCGATCCTGGCCGGAGAGGCGCCGTTCCACCCGGCGCCCTTCGAAGTGCCGCGCGTGGACCTGCTGCCGCCGGTAGAGCGCAGACGCACCGGTCTGCCGGTGAAGCTCGCGATCTGGGCGGGTCAGGATGCGCTCGCCGGAACCGACATCGACAGCGGGACGCTGTCCACGGTGTTCACCTCCTCTGGCGGCGATGGAGACGTCATTCACGAGATCTGCTCGACGCTCGCCTGCCCGGAGCGGGAAGTCTCCCCGACCCGCTTCCACAACTCCGTGCACAACGCACCGGCCGGTTATTGGGGTATCGCCACCCGCTCCTCGGCGCCGTCGACCAGCCTGTGCGGACACGACTGGAGCTTCGCCGCCGGGCTGCTGGAAGCCGCGGGGCAGATCGCCGCGGGGCAGGCGCGGGTGCTGCTCATCGCCTACGACGCGCCGTATCCGGAGCCGCTCAACAGCGTGCGCACGATCGGCGCACCCTTCGCCTGTGCGCTGCTCCTTGCGGGCAGCCGCAGCGCAGGGACCCTGGCGCGGCTCGCCTTGCGGCGCGGCCAACAAGGTCCGCCGACCCGAATTTGTGACGCAGGACTGGAGGCCTTGCGCAGCGCGAACCCGGCCGCGCGCGCCTTGCCGCTGCTCGCGCTGCTCGCCGCCGACGCGGCCGGCCGCGTCGACCTCGAGGACTCATGCGGCGCGGTGATCGCGCTGGAGAGCCGGCCATGAGGATCGATCGGGCGGCGATTCGCGACCTCATCCCGCACTCGGGCGCGATGTGCCTGCTCGATGAAGTCGCCACCTGCGATGCAGCCGGCATCCGCTGCATCGCAAGCAGTCATCGTGATCCGGACAATCCGCTGCGCAGGGCGGGACGGCTAGGGGCGCTGTGCGGCATCGAATACGCCGCGCAGGCGATGGCGCTGCACGGCGCCGTGACCCATGCCTGCGGCAGCAGGGCGCGCGCGGGTCTGCTCGCCAGCGTGCGCGAAGTGGTATGCGCAGTCGATTTCCTCGACGACCGCGGTCCGGAACTGGAAATCGAGGCACAGCCGCTGCTCGTGGAAGGCGCGCGGATGATCTACGCGTTTCGCCTGCGCGACGGCGCCGTGGAACTGCTGAGGGGACGCGCCGCAGTCGTCCTCGAGGCGCCGGCCGGCGCAGTTTGACCCGCCAACGATAGACCGCCTTAGGGTAAGAGCCTGCGCCGGGCGCGCCCGCCCGCGACGCGGTTCAACCGACGCGAAGCGCCGAAGCGTCCGCGGCGCGCAGCGCCTCGATGCGCTCGTCGAGCGGCGGGTGGCTCAGGAACAACCGGCGCAGGCCGGATCCGTCGCCGCCGGAAATGCCGAACGCACGGATCTGGTCGGGCAGCTGCGAAGGTTCGTGCATTGCCTTCAGTCGCTGCAGCGCGGCGATCATCCTGTCGCGGCCGGCAAGCGCCGCGCCGCCGGCATCGGCCCGGAACTCGCGCTGGCGACTGAACCACATGACGATGATGCTCGCCAGAATGCCGAGCACCAGTTCGGCGATGATCGTGGTGATCCAGAACGCCGGACCGTTACCGCGCTCGGTCCTGAACACCGCCTTGTCGACGATATTGCCGATGATCCGCGACAGGAAGATTACGAAGGTGTTCACCACGCCCTGGATCAGCGCCAGCGTCACCATGTCGCCGTTGGCGACGTGGGTCACTTCGTGGCCGAGCACCGCCTCCGCCTCCTCCCGCGTCATGCCGGCAAGCAGGCCGGTGCTAACCGCTACCAGCGCGGAGTTGCGGCTCATGCCGGTGGCAAAGGCGTTCGGCTCCGGGGAATCGTAGACCGCCACCTCCGGCATGCCGATTCCGGCCTTCTCCGCGTGATGGCGTACGGTCTGCACCAGCCAGCGCTCCATCTCGTTGCGCGGAGTCTCGATCACCTCCGCGCCGACCATCATCCTGGCCGACCATTTCGACATCGCGAGCGAGATCAGCGCACCGCCGAACCCGATCACCGCCGCAAACACGAGCAGTCCTTGCAGGCTGCCTCCGGACTGCGCGAGGACGCGGTCGATGCCGAGCAGCCGCATCGTGACATTGAGCACGAATATGACCGCCAGGTTGGTCACCAGAAAAAGAAAAACGCGCTTGATCACCGCTCGCTCCTGAAAAGTTCAATAGTCGCGCCTTGGATCGAGGCTCCGCAGGCGGAGTTCCACGTCCTCAGCCGGTCTCCAGCGCTTGCAGCTGCTCTTGCAGGCTCAGCCAGCGCGCTTCCACGTCGGCCAGCCGCTCCGCGACCTGCGCCTGCCCGATCAGGCAGCGCCTGAGCTGCTCGCGTTTGGACTCGGCATATAGATCGGGCGAGGAGATCAGGTTTTCAAGGCGCAAACGCTCCGCCGACAGTCGCGACAGCTCCGCCTCCACGGCACGGATTTGCGCCTCGATCGGCCGGCGCAGAGCGGCGCGGCCTTCGCGCTCCTGCGCCTCCTGGCGGCGCTGCGCCCGCCGATCGCCGCCCAACTCCCGCAACGGCGCCGAGGCGCGCGATTGGAGATGAGCGGTGTAATCGTCCAGGTCGCCGCGGAACTCGCTCACCGTCCCGCCGTCGACAAGAACCAGCTCGTCGCAGGTTGCGCGCAGCAGGCTGCGGTCGTGCGAGACGAGCACCATGGCGCCCTCGTACGCCTGCAGCGCGCGGGTCAGCGCATGCCGCATCTCGATGTCGAGATGGTTGGTCGGCTCGTCGAGCAGCAGGACGTTGGGTCGCTGCCAGGCAATGAGCGCCAGCGCGAGCCGCGATTTTTCCCCGCCCGAGAACCGCCCCACCGGCGCCAGCGCGGCGTCGCCTCGAAAATCGAATCCGCCGAGGAAATCGCGTAACTCCTGTTCGCGCGCCCGCGGATCGAGCCGCGCCAGATGCCGCAGGGGTCCGTCTTCCGCTCGCAACTGGTCGAGCTGGCGCTGCGCGAAATAGCCGATCGCCAGCCCCCTGCCTTCGGTGCGTCTGCCGGCAAGCGGCTCGATCTCGCCGGCGAGCAGCTTGATGAGCGTGGACTTGCCGGCGCCGTTGCGACCGAGCAGCCCGATACGCGATCCGGCGCGCAGCGCAAGGCGCACGTCGCGCAGGACGAGCGTATCGGCGTACCCTGCCGCCGCGTCCTCCAGCACCAGCGCCGGATCGGGGTGCCCCGCCGCCGGCCGGAATTCGAACTCGAAGGGCGAGTCGACGTGGGCCGGCGCGATCTCGTCCATACGCGCCAGCGCCTTGAGCCGGCTCTGCGCCTGGCGCGCCTTGGTCGCCTTGGCCCGAAAGCGGTCGACGAAGGCGTGCATGCGCGCGATTTCGCGCTGCTGTCTCTCGTAGGCGGCCTGGTGCTGCGCCAGCGCCAGTGCGCGCTGGCGTTCGAAAGCCGAGTAATTGCCGGCGTAGAGCCGCATCGCTTCGCCCTCGATGTGCAGGATCGACTCGACGACGTTGTCCAGGAAGTCGCGGTCGTGCGAGATCACGATCAACGTCCCCGGGTACGCTTTCAGCCAGCCCTCCAGCCAGACGATGGCATCGAGGTCGAGGTGGTTGGTCGGCTCGTCGAGCAGCAGCAGATCGGAACGGCACATCAGCGCCCGCGCGAGATTGAGCCGCACCCGCCAGCCGCCGGAGAAATCGTCGATCGGCCGCAACGCGTCGGCGTCCGAGAACGCCAGACCGTGCAGCAGTTGCGCCGCCCGCGCCTTCGCCGAATAGCCGCCGATCCGGTCGAGGCGTTCATGCAGTTCCGCGATGGCCGTTCCGTTGCCTGCCGACTCGGCCAGGGCAAGCGCGTGCTCCAGGCCGCGCAGCTCCGCGTCGCCGTCGAGCACGAAGTCGATCGCTTTCCGGCTTCCCGCCGGAAGCTCCTGCGCGACTTCGGCCACGACCGTACCGGGCTGGACCTCGACATCGCCGGCATCGGCGTGCAGCCGGCCGGCTAGCAGCGAAAACAGGCTCGATTTGCCGACGCCGTTGGCGCCCGTCAGGCCGACTTTCTGCCCGCGAAAGATGCTGACGCTCGCCTGCGCAAACAGCAACTTCGCCCCTCGCCGGAGCGCAACGTCGCGAATAAAGATCATGTCATTTGCAGCGCGGCGCGCGCCGCGGGGCTGCGCCGCCGGAGGAAAAGGATGGGGTGGACGATGGGATTCGAACCCACGACAACCGGAATCACAATCCGGGACTCTACCAGCTGAGCTACGTCCACCATCGAGGGCGGCGGCCCGAAGAGCACGCCCGCACGTGGCGTGCCCGACAGGAATCGAACCTGTAACCCCCAGCTTAGAAGGCTGGTGCTCTATCCGATTGAGCTACGGGCACGACTCTCTTGCGGACCGCCGGGGAAGCTCGAAAAATCGCGCTTCCGCGCATTGGTCGGGGTGGAGAGATTCGAACTCCCGACATCCTGCTCCCAAAGCAGGCACGCTACCAGGCTGCGTTACACCCCGGAGGCGCGAAACTATACCGACGATGCGGGGGCGGGTCAATGGAAGTGCGCTGAAAAACAGCACCCTACAGCGTCTTCTCCGCGAGGTTGCAGCCCCTTTGCTTTTCTGCTATTAAGGCGCATTTTTCGAGGGATACTAGTTACATGGCTTCGGAATTTCGCACGCAGTTCAAGCCCTACGCCCCCAAGAAGGGCGAGCCGTACATGAGCCCCAAGCAGCTAGAGCATTTCAGAAAAATTCTGAGCCAGCTAAAGGAAGAACTCAGCCTGGACATCGATCGCACGGTTCATACGATGCAGGACGAGGCCACCGTCTTCGCCGATCCCAACGACCGCGCCAGCCAGGAATCCGACATGGCCCTGGAGCTGCGAAACCGGGATCGCGAGCGCAAACTGATCAAGAAGATCGACGAAACCATCGCCAAGATCGACGCCGGGGAGTACGGTTACTGCGAAAGCTGCGGCGTGGAAATCGGCCTCAAACGTCTCGAGGCGCGCCCGACGGCAACGCTGTGCATCGATTGCAAGACCCTCGATGAAATGCGGGAAAAACAGGTCGCAAAGTAATTTGCGGCGACCTGTTTTCAGTGCAGGCTAACCCGCTCGCCGGGTTATGCCGGAGCTAAAAACAAGTTGCAAAGTGAATTTGGGCAGCTTGTTTTCAGTAAAGGCTGACCAGCAGTCCGGGTTTTGCCGGAACCAAAAACAAGTTGCCGAGTGAAATATGGCAACTTGTCATGAATCAAAGCATGGCCCGCAACTTGGGTTATGCCGGACGCAAGAGCAGGTGGCCAGGCCTTTCGCAACCTTGCGTCCAAAGCCAGGTGCCGACCATCCGCTCCACGCCTGACTTCCAAGCCTGACGTGTCGGCTCACGGGCGCGTCCGGTCGCCCCCGCCAAGCCGGACCCGTCGATCGGAATCCCTCCACCCCCGCCCTGTCGAACAGAGGAAGGCTTTGCCAGCCTGTCAACGCTCTACGCTTTCAGTGCGTTGAACAGGGCACGCCGACGTCATGCGTCCGGCAATTCAAGCCGTTCAGGCTAGAAAAATCGGTAATGGCAGGGATGAGACACCAGCCAAAGCGAAAGGAATGGAATTGCACATGAAGGCCTTTGAAAACATTTCAAATCCTCGCGATATCCGCATGCGCCTCGGGCTCAATCAGCAAGAGTTCTGGGGACGAATCGGGGTCACCCAGAGCGGCGGCTCCCGTTACGAGAGCGGCCGCCGCATGCCGAAGCCGGTGCGGGAGCTCCTGCGCCTGGTGCATGTCGACCAGGTCGACCTGCGCAAAATCAACAAGGGCGACGTCGCGGTCATCTCGTATCTGAAAGCCGCGCAGCCCGCCCTCTACCGCCGCCTGAAAACGGCCGCCGTTCAGCGGCCCAATCACGCTCGTCGTAACGGCAACGGCCGGCGCTGAAGCGACCGTTGCGTCGTCTTCAAGGGGTTACCCTGACGGGCACCCCGAGCGCGCGCAGGCGCGCGGCGAATTCTTCCAGCCATGCGGGCGGCAGGCTGCTCAGACGCGCCGCCTCCGGTTGCTGCGACTTGCGCGCCAGGCCGTAGAGCAATACGCCTCGTAGCGGCACGCCGGCCGCGAGCCGAGCGGAGACGAAGCCGAGATACTCGCGCTGTTCCTGCTCGGTCGGCGGCAAGCCGTCGAGCGCGAACAGACAGGTCTGCAGCCAGGTCGGGCAGGCACGAGCGGCGATCTCTAGGTTCTCTGCGACCCGCTTCATGCCGAGGCGCGTGCCGTTTATGAGCCTCATTCCCGCGCTGCTGGCGCGATCCAGCTTGAACCACATTTCGCCGCTGATCGCCCGCAGTTTCTCCACGCCCACCCGCACCTCCGGGCGCTGGATCAGGCTGCCGTTGGTAATCAGCACTGTCTTGACGTCCGTTTGCACGCCGACCTCGCGGCGTACCTCCGCGATCAGGTCGATCACCTGCTCGAACTGTTTCGCGCTGGTCGGCTCGCCGTTGCCGGAAAGCGCGATGTCGCTCAGCCTTCTCGCCGCTTCCGGCACGCGTTCGGCGAGGAAGCCGCCGTGCAGCAGTCGTTCGAGGAATTCGCGCAATTCCTTGCGCAGCAATGCCAGATCCACCGCTGGCGCGGCGCCGCGCTGCAATCCCGGCACCTGGCAATAGATGCAACGCCAGTTGCAGGCATTGTTGGTATTGAGGTTGATGCCGACCGACACGCCGTTGGCGCGCCGGGACACCACCGGATAGACGTAAGTCAGCCCCGCCGATGCGCGGTCGTGGTCGGTAGTCGTGAGAATTCGTGGGGCAGATTGCTGCATGTAATGGGGCGGGGCACCGTGGATCCACCGGGACCGTTTCGCGCGGTCGGCTGCGCCGCTCGCGGTCCGGAAGTCCGGCTGATAGGACGATATTATCCGGATGTAAGATGCCCCGGATCAAGCTGGGGAAGGCGTGGGACGGTCGCCGCGGCCGGCACACCCTTCGCAACCCGCAGGTCCGGAGCGGCGAAAGTCACGAACATTCTCTGCGAATTTTGCGCTGTTACGCGCGCCGGAGTATGTTCGGAACTTAGCGCACGCGCTGCGCTCCCTTGACTCACAAGAACCCCGGAGGACGGATATGAAAACCGACGGACTTTGTACCTTGATTTCTACGATCGCGCTGTCTGCCTGGCTCGGCAATGCTCAGGCGGCGGATGTTCAGGCGATGACGGTTTCCAAAGAGAGCGCCGAGCCCGGCTCGGGGCATACCGTCATGCTCAAGGGCAGCGCAGTGCCCTTGGCGGGCAGCCCGATTCACCTCGGGGAACCCTTGCCCCAGGCGATGGTTACGGCCGGCAACCTGCAGGCGGTGAACATCGCAAACAATTCCGGCAAGGTGAGGATCATCAGCGTGGTGCCCTCGGTCGACACGCCGGTCTGCGAAGCGCAGACGCATGAGTTGTCGGAGAAGGACCGGAAACTCGCCGATCAGGTCGAGATGGTCACGATCAGCATGGATCTGCCTTTCGCCCAACAGCGCTTCGCCAAGGAGGCCAAGATCAAGAATGTCACGTTTTACTCCGACTACCGCACCGCGGATTTCGGCAACAACAGCGGCCTGTTGATGGAACCGCTGCGGCTGCTCGCGCGGGCGGTGATCGTGGTCGACAAGCAGAACATCGTGCGCTATATCCAGGTCGTCCCCGAGGTCACCGAGCTGCCCGACATGCAGGCCGCGATGAGCGTGGCCAAGAGCCTGATCTGATCGGCACGAATGCAGAGGATAAGCCCCGCTGCAGCGGGGCTTTATGTTTCGTGGCGGAGGGTGAGGAGCAACACGCGCGCGAAGCGCGCTTGTTAAGGTGAAGAGTCACGTTCGTGAAACCAACGTGAGCCGGAGCCATTTGAACCCCGGACTGGCGGAAGGAGTGGGATTCGAACCCACGAGAGGCTTGCGCCTCTGCCGGTTTTCAAGACCGGTGCATTCAACCGCTCTGCCATCCTTCCGGTTTTAGTTCCGACTTGACCTGCCGATGGCAGGTCAGTCTTCACTGAACGAAGCTTCGCGTCGTCCAAGACCGCCGCATTCAACCGCTCTGCCAACCCTCCCCGAAAACGACTCCGCCGGTTTTAGTTCCGGCGTAACCCGCGCAGCGGGTTAGCCTGCACTGAGCGAAGCTTCGCGTCGCCCAAGACCGGTGCGTTGAACCGCCTGCCGACAACCCTGTACCGCACCATCCGCGGGTATGGGCTGCGCACGCCCAGCGTGCGCCATGATACTTGGGGTGCCTGCGTCTGGCCAGCTAAGCGATTGAAACTTTAAGCCTCGTTCTGTAGTCTTAAGCATTGAATTCCACTGTCCTTGAAGGAGGCGAGAGCAGTCATGCAAACCGATTTCCAGGTGTCCGCGCGGACCGGGCAACTTGCGCTGACGCAAAACCGCGTCCTGCGCAATACCTACCTGCTGCTCGGCCTATCGATGATTCCGACGGTGATCGGGGCTGTGGTCGGCGTGAACACGAGCTTTGCGTTCATGGCCCAGCACCCGATCATGTTCCCTCTGCTGATGCTTGCGGTGATTTTCGGCACGATGTTCGCGATCGCGGCGCTGCGCAACAGCGTCTGGGGAATCGTCGCGATGCTCGCCTTCACCTTCCTGATGGGGTGGTGGCTCGGGCCGATACTGCAGTTTGCGCTGCGGCTGTCCAACGGCGCGCAGCTGATCGGCATGGCGGCCGGCGGCACCGGGCTCATTTTTCTGGGGCTGGCGACCTATGTCACGACGACGCGCAAGGATTTCAGCTTCCTCGGCAAGTTTCTTTTTGTCGGGCTGATCCTGCTTATCATCGGTTCGATCGCGAACCTGTTTTTCCAGGTGCCCGCGGCATCGCTGACCATTTCCGCCATCGCGGTGGTGCTGTTCGCAGGCTATATGCTCTACGACGTCAGCGATATCGTGCACGGCGGCGAGACCAATTACATCATGGCGACGCTGCGCGTGTACATCGACCTCTACAACATGTTCGTGCACCTGCTGAATCTGCTGATCGCGCTGGCAGGAAACCGGGACTGAAGTAACCCCACCGAAACACAAAGGGCGCCGATGGCGCCCTTTTTTGTTTCCGGTTCTGCCGGCTAGCCGGTCTTTTCGAACAGCGCGACGGACTCGACGTGCGAGGTGTGCGGAAACATGTTAACCACGCCCGCCGCCGTCAGCCGGTAGCCGCCGGAGTGGACCAGCACGGCCGAGTCCCGCGCCAGCGTCGACGGGTTGCAGGACACGTATACGATGCGTGCGGGACCGTGGGCGCCGAGCACCTTGACGAGCTCGATCGCGCCATCGCGCGGCGGATCGACGAGCAGCTTGTCCATGTGTCCCAGCGCGCGCCATTCGTCCGCCGTCATGGCAAAGAGATCCGCCTGCCGGAAATCGCAGCGTTCCGCCAGTCCGTTGTGCATGGCGTTTTCCACGGCGCGCCGGACCAGCTCGCGATTGCCTTCCAGCCCGAGCACCCGCGCTGCGCATCGGGCCAAGGCGAGCGAAAAATTGCCCAATCCGCAAAAGGCATCCCCGATCGTCTCTCCCTGCCGCGGCTCCAGCAGCGACACCGCCCGTCGCACCAGCACTCGATTGACCTGATGATTCACCTGCGTGAAGTCGGTCGGACGGAAGGGAAATTCCAGATCGAAATCCGGCAGCCGATAGGAAAGCGGCGGCGCGCCGGGGGGATGGAACAGACGAACCGAATCGGGCCCGCCCGGCTGCAAGTGGATCTGCACCTCGTGCCTGTCCGCGAAGCGGCGCAGGTGTTCTTGGTCTTGCGGCGTGAGCGGCTCCAGAATGCGGAAGGACAGCGCCTGCGTTTCGTCGCCGATCGCGAGCTCGATCTGCGGCAGCCGCTCGCGGATGGACAGCGATCCCACCAGCTCGCGCAGCGGCAGGAGCAGCGCCGATATGCGTGGCGGCACGACTTCGCACAACGGCATGTCGGCGATGAAGCTGCGCCTGCGCTCGTGAAAGCCGACCAGCACGCCCGCTTTCTTCGGTACGAAGCGCACCGAAAATCGCGCGCGGTAGCGGTACCCCCAGGCCGGTCCGTGCACCGGCGGCAGCATCACCTCCGGCCTGACCCCGCCGATGCGGGCAAGATTTTCTTCCAGCACGCGCTGCTTCACCGCCACCTGCGCCCGCGGCTCGATGTGCTGCATGCTGCACCCGCCGCACACCCCGTAGGCGGCGCAGCGCGGCTCCACCCTCGTGTGTGCCGGCTGCAGAACCCGGGTAACCGACGCGATCTCGTACGAAGTCTTGCGCCGGTAGGACTCCAGCTCAACGAGTTCTCCCGGCAGCCCGCCTTCGACGAAGAACACCTTGCCCTCGACGCGAGCCACGCCCCGCCCCTCGTGGTCGAGCGATTCGATCCGAATCGCGGCGCGCGCGCTCACGTCGACCTCACTCCGGCCAGGTGCCGAGAAACTCCCGCCAATGCGCCTCTCCGGACTTGGCCAGGCTCGCCCGAACCAGCTCGCATTCCTTGCGGTGCTGCGCCTGGTCGAGAATGCCGCGGACGAGCTGAAAGCGCAGGAAAACGAGGTAGGTGTTCACGACGTCCGTCTCGCAGTAGGCGCGGATGCGCTGCAGCTCGCCGCGCTGGAATGCCTCCCACACCTTCGAGCCATCCATGCCGAGCTTGCCCGGAAAACCCAGGAGCTGCGAGACCTCGTTGAGTGGCGCAGCCGCGCGACCCTGATACAGCGCGAGCAAGTCCATCAAATCGAGGTGGCGGGTATGGTAGCGGTTGATGTAGTTGTTCCACCTGAAGTCGCGGTCCTCGTCTCCCAGGTCCCAGTAGCGGGCCGCGGCAACGCCGTGGATGAGCGAACGATAATGCAGTACCGGCAGGTCGAATCCCCCGCCGTTCCAGGACACGAGCTGCGGCGTGTACTTGTCGATCCCGTCGAAGAATCGCTGCACCAGCGTGCGCTCGGGATCCTCGGGCTCGCCCAGCGACCACACGCGAAAGCTGTCCCGGTCCCGCAGAGCGCAGGAGATGGCGACGATTCGATGCAGGTGCAGCGGCAGAAAATCGCTGCCCGTTCTCTCGCGCCGTTCCCGGAATGCAACCTCGGCCACCTCCGCAGCCGCCGTGTCCTCGGGCAGCGCAAGCAGCCTCCGGATGCCGTCCACGTCGGGAACGGTCTCGATATCGAAAGCGAGAACCGGGGTCATCATAGTGCGTTCACCATGGCCGCGATGAGGATCGGCGGCGGCTGCCTAGTCGGCCGGGAACACCCCGGTCGACAGGTACCGGTCGCCCCGGTCGCACACGATGGTGACGATGGTCGCGTTGCGCGTTTCGCGCGACAGCCGCAGCGCGGCCCATACCGCGCCGCCCGAGGAGACGCCGGCGAAGATTCCCTCTTCGCGCGCCAGCCGCCGTGTCATTTCCTCTGCGTCCGCCTGGCTGACCTCGATGATGCGGTCGACGCGGCTGCGATCGAAGATCCGCGGCAGATACTGCTCCGGCCACTTCCGGATGCCCGGAATCTGCGAGCCCTCGGTGGGCTGGCAGCCGACGATCTGCACCGCGGGATTGTGCTCCTTGAAATATCGCGAACACCCCATGATCGTGCCGGTGGTGCCCATGCTGGAGACGAAATGCGTGATCTGCCCGTTGGTGTCGCGCCAGATTTCCGGGCCGGTCCCCTCGTAGTGCGCGAGCGGATTATCGGGGTTGGCGAACTGATCCAGGATCACTCCTTCGCCGCGCTGCTGCATCTGCTCCGCGACGTCGCGGGCGAGCTCCATACCGCCCTGCTTCGGCGTCAGGACGAACCGGGCGCCGAAAGCCGCCATGGTCTGGCGCCGTTCCAGGGATAGATGTTCCGGCATGACCAGGATCATCTTGTACCCGCGCATCGCCGCCGCCATGGCGAGCGCGATGCCGGTGTTGCCCGAAGTCGGCTCGATCAGCGTGTCGCCGGGTTTGATCTGCCCGCGCTCCTCGGCGCGGCGGATCATCGACAGCGCCGGTCGGTCCTTGACCGAGCCGGCGGGATTGTTGCCTTCGAGCTTGGCGAGGACGACGTTCGTGGTCTCGCCCGGCAGGCGCTTCAGGCGCACCAGCGGCGTGTTGCCCACGAAATCTTCGAGGGCTTTATAGGCTGACAGGGGGTTGCGATCCACGAGCCGATGATACGCGGCTACGGATGTTCTAGCGCGCCGCCTGCAGCAGCCACTCGACGTAACGCTCCACGCCCTGCTCGACGGTCAGGAACGGCGCGTCGTAGCCGGCCGCGCGCAGCTGGCCGAGATCGGCCTCGGTGAAGCTCTGATACTTCTCCTTCAGCCCCTGCGGAAAGGCAATGTACTCGATCGCGCCCAGTGACCTGAGCTCCTGCAGCGAGAGCGCCGGTTCTCCCCGCGCCCTTCGCACGGCGTTGATGGTCGCCACGGCAACGTCGTTGAAGGTCTGGGACGCGCCGGTGCCGCAGTTGAAGATGCCGGACTTGTCGGCATGCTCGAGAAACCACAGGTTCACTCTCACCGCGTCTTCCACCGAGACGAAGTCGCGGCGCTGCTCGCCCGCAGCGTACCCGCCGCTGCCCTCGAACAGCTTCACCTTCCCCGTTTCGCGGTATTCGTTGAAGAAGTGAAATGCAACCGAGGCCATGCGTCCCTTGTGCGCCTCCCGGGGGCCGTAGACGTTGAAGTAGCGCAGCCCCACCACCTGCGCCGTGTTCTGGTCCCACTGTCGGCGCACCATCTGGTCGAAGAGGAACTTCGAATACCCGTAGACGTTGAGCGGCCGCTCCAGCTCGCGCAACTCGCGGAATTCGGTGGACGCGCCGTAGACGGCGGCGGAAGACGCATAGATGAGCGGCACCGACTCCGACTGACAGTAGGCGAGCAGATCCATCGAGTAACGGAAGTTGTTCTCCATCATGTAGCGGCCATCGGTGGCCATCGTGTCGGAACAGGCGCCCTGGTGCAGAATCGCCGCGATCTCGCCGTCGAACGACCCGGCGCCGAGCGCGATGCGAAAGTCGTCCTTGTGAATGTAATCCGCGATCTCGCAGTCGACGAGATTGCGGAACTTGTCCGCACGGGCAAGGTTGTCCACCGCGATGATGTTTCCCAGGCCGCGCTCGTTGAGCGCCCGGACCAGGTTCGCGCCGATGAAACCGGCCGCGCCGGTGACAACGATGTGCATCGTGTCGCGCCTCAGGAGAAAAGTTCTTCCGGATGGACCACCGCGGTGCCCAGCTTGCCGACGACGATTCCCGCCGCTTTGTTGGCCCAGCGCACGGCGTCGGCGAGCGGCTGGCGGGCGGCAAGCATCACGCCGAGGACCGCGATGACGGTATCGCCGGCGCCGCTGACGTCGAATACCTCGCGCGCGACCGTCGGCACGTGCAGCCGGCCCTCCTCGCGGTACAGCGTCATGCCCTCTTCGCTGCGCGTGATGAGCAGGGCTTCGAGATCGAGCTCCCGGCGCATCTGCTGCGCCCTCTGCGTCAGATCGTCCTCGCTTTTCCACCGTCCGGCGACTTCGCGGAACTCCGTGCGGTTGGGCGTCAGCAGGGTGGCGCCGCGGTAGCGCGCATAGTCGTCGCCCTTGGGATCGACCAGCACTGGCTTGCCGTGCGCGCGCGCCAGCGCGATCATCCTGGCTATGTGCTTCAGCCCGCCCTTGCCGTAGTCGGACAGGATCACGACGTCGCACTGCGCGAGCCGCGCTTCGAAGTCCGCGAGTTTCGCGGCCAGCACCTCGTGTCCGGGCTCCGTTTCGAAGTCGATGCGCAGCAGCTGCTGCTGGCGGCCGATGACGCGCAGCTTGATCGTCGTCGCCAGCCCCGCGTCCCGGTGCAGCTGGGCCTGGATGCGCTCCGCCTCGAGCAGTCGTTGCAGCGCATCCGCCGCCTCGTCCGCGCCGACGACCGAGAGCAGCGCCGCCCGCGCGCCGACCGCCGCGATGTTGCGCGCCACGTTGGCGGCGCCGCCGGGCCGCTCTTCGGTGCGACCGACCTTGACCACCGGCACCGGCGCTTCCGGCGAAATGCGGCTGACGTCCCCGAACCAGTAGCGGTCCAGCATGACATCGCCCACCACCATCACGCGCGCGGCTGCGAGATCCCCCGGACCCACCTCCGCCGCCCCGATCGCCGTCTTGCTTTTCACTTGCACGTCACGGCCTGCCGATCGAGAGGTATTCGATGCCCTGCTCGCGCATCATCGCCGGGTCGTACAGGTTGCGACCGTCCACCACCACCGGCTGCTTCAGGCGGCGCTTGATCTCGTCGAAATCCGGGCTGCGGAACTCCTTCCACTCGGTGACGATCAGCAGCGCGTCCGCCCCGTCCAGCGCCGCGTTCGGCGTATCTGCGAAGCTCACGGCCGATTCCGCGGCATACACCCGTCTCGCTTCCTTGGTCGCGACCGGGTCATAGGCCGTCACCTTCGCCCCGCGCATGAGCAGGCCATTGATCACCACGCGGCTAGGCGCCTCGCGCATGTCGTCGGTATTCGGTTTGAACGACAAGCCCCATACCGCAAAGCGCCGACCGTCCAGATGCTCGCCGAAGCGCATGCGCACCTTGTCCAGGATGCGCTGCTTCTGCGTGCGGTTCACCTTTTCCACCGCGTCGACGATGGTGAGCTGCATGCCGTACTCGCCCGCGGTGTGCTGGAGCGCCTGGATGTCCTTGGGAAAACAGGAGCCGCCATATCCGCAGCCGGCGTACAAAAAGTGATAGCCGATGCGCGGGTCGGACCCTATTCCCAGGCGCACGCTCTCGACGTTGGCGCCCAGCCTCTCCGCCAGATTGGCAACCTCGTTCATGAATGAAATGCGGGTGGCGAGCATCGCGTTGGCGGCGTACTTCGCGAGTTCCGCCGAACGCACGTCCATGACCAGAATCCGTTCGTGATTGCGCTGCACCGGGGCGTACAGTTGCCGCATGATGCGGATAGCCCGCTCGTCGGAGCTGCCGATGACGATCCGGTCCGGCCGCATGAAATCCTCCACTGCCGCTCCTTCCTTCAGGAACTCGGGATTGGAGACGACGCTGAATGGAAGCTGCTTGCCGCGCAGTTTGAGCTCCTCGTCGATGACCGCGCGCACCCGCTCCGCGGTGCCAACCGGCACGGTCGACTTGTCCACCACGACGCGGTATTCGTTCATGTGCCGGCCGATGTTGCGCGCCGCGGCCAGAACATAGCGCAGATCGGCCGAACCGTCCTGATCCGGCGGCGTGCCGACGGCGATGAACTGTACCGCGCCGTGCGCGACCGCTTCCTCCACGCCGGTGGTAAAGCGCAGCCGCCCGGCGGCCGCGTTGTGCTTGACCAGCGATTCCAGGCCCGGCTCGTAGATCGGCACTCCTCCTTGCTTGAGTGTGCGGATCTTGGTCTCGTCCACGTCCAGGCACAGCACGTCGTTGCCGAGATCCGCAAAGCAGGCCCCGGAGACCAGCCCGACATATCCGGTGCCGATGATGGTGATTTTCAAACCGTCTTCTCCGCTAGATCAATTTCGCGCGCAATCCGCTCCAGCACCGCGAGCGGCTCCGCCGCCCGCGTAACCGGCCGGCCGATGACGAGGTAGTCTGCGCCGGCTTCGACCGCCCGGCGCGGCGTCATGATCCGTTTCTGGTCGTCCGCGCTGCTTTCCGGCAGGCGAATACCCGGCGTGACGCGCAGGAAAGCCCCGCCGCAGGCCGCGCGCACCGCGGCGGCCTCCTGCGCCGAGCACACCGCTCCGTCCAGGCCGCAGTCGTGCGCCAGCCGGGCGAGCTGGAGCGCTGCCACGGAGGGTTCCAGCGCGATTCCCACCTCGCGCAGATCCTGCGCGTTCATGCTGGTGAGCACCGTCACCGCGATCAGTCTCGGCCTGGGCAAACCATCCTCGATTGCCGCGCGCGCGGCTTCCATCATCGGCCGGCCGCCGAGCGCATGGACGTTCAGCATCCAGACGCCGAGCTTCGACGCGGCCTTGCACGCCTGTGCGACGGTGTTCGGAATATCGTGGAACTTCAGATCCAGAAACACCGCGAAATCGCGTTGCACCAGGGTTTCCACCAGCGCCGGCCCGGCGGCGGTGAACAGTTCCTTGCCGACCTTGACCCCGCACAAGCGCGGCTCCAGGCGCTGCGCCATGCCGAGCGCCGTCTCGCCGTCGGGAAAATCCAGCGCGACGATGATCCGTGGCGCCGCCGTCACGACATCCTCGCGGCACGGCGTTCGCAACGAGCGGCAAAGACGAGGGCGGGCAGCACGCGCGTTGCTCGCAGACCCGCAAGCGGGGCCCCGGCTCGGTAGCTCATGCCACCGGTTCCCGCTCCTCGGAGCGGCGCGGAGGATAGGTCTCCCAGCCGTTGCATGCCGGGCAGTGCCAGTAGAACTGGCGCGCCTTGAATCCGCAGTTATCGCAGCGATACAGCGCCAGGCTGCGCGTGTGCTGATGCACCAGGTTCTTTATCAGCTGCAGATCGTGCCGCCGTTCCGCCGGCGCGTCCAGAAGCTGCGCCTCGAGCAGTTTGTCCAGGCCGAGCAGCGTCGGGTTGCGCGCCAGCTCGTCCCGAACCAGCCGGTAGGCAGCCTCCGCCCCGCGGTGCTCGAGTTCGCCCTGAAAGGCCACGTTCAGCAGGTCGAGCGAGGGATAGTTCGCGAGATAGCCGCGCAGAAGCTGCAGACCTTCCTCGGTGCGACCGAGCTGGCGGTGGGCGCCGAGCAGCTTCTCCGCCACCAGCGCCAGATAGGCGGGGCTCTGCTGCTCGACACGCTTCCAGCATTCGATCGCCCGCTCCGGCATGCCTTGTGCGAGATCAATATCTCCAAGCAAGATGTTGGCGCGCGCGCACCGCCGGTTGACGTTGAGGGCTTCGCGCAGATACCCGCGCGCGGCATCCCAGCGCGAGTGCGTGATTTCCGACATCGCCAACTCGCAATAGTAGTTGGCGATGTCCTTTGCGCTGGAGCGACCGGTCACCGCGTCCATCCGGCGCGACGTGGCGATGGCCTTGTTCCAATCCTTCTCCTGCTCATAGATCTCGAGAAGAAATTTGAGCCCCGGCTGCTCGTAATGCGAGCCATCGAGCTTGGCGAACAGTTCCTCGGCGCGATCCAGCAGACCCGCCTTCAGGTAATCCTGGGCGAGCTCATAGAGCGCCTGCAGGCGCTGCTCGTGGCCCAGATCGGGGCGGTCGAGCAGGTTCTGGTGCATCCGGATCGCCCGTTCGACTTCGCCGCGGCGCCGGAACAGGCTGCCGAGCGCAAAATGCAGCTCGACGGTCTGCGGGTCGACTTTCACCAGCTCGATGAAGGCCTCGATCGCCTTGTCCGGCTGTTCGTTGAGCAGAAAATTCAGGCCGCGGAAATAGGACATCGGCAGCGCGCGGGACTCGGACAGCAGCTGCTTGATGTCGATGCGCGCCGCCAGCCATCCCAGGACGAAGAAGAGCGGGAAGCCGAGAAGCCACCAGAGCTCGAATTCCATGTCGATTCGCTCCGCCTTCGTTCAGCGCTCACCTTCGCCGACAGCGGTGCGCAACTGCCTGCGAAGGGCGAGCATCTCGCGGCGCTGACGGATGAGGTAATTCAATCCCGCGAGCAGCCCCGCCGCCACGCCGGCGACGAACACCACCAGCAGCACGAAGACCAGCGGAGCGTCCCACTGCCGGCCGAGGTAAAAGTACACCGTTACGGGCTGGGTGTTCTTGACCGCAAAGCCGACCAGCACCAGGAACAGCGCGAGTTTGACCAGCCACGCAAGGTAGCGCATCGGCTCACCGTCCGGGCGACCGCGGGCGCTGCCGGCGGTGAAAAAAAAGCGGCACGATCTCGCGACGATGCCGCTTGGCTGTGTTTCGGCGCACTGCGGAGACGCTCACTGCTGCTTCAGGTCCACTCTCTCGCGCAGCTCCTTGCCCGCTTTGAAATGGGGCACGTACTTCGCCGGCACGTGCACCTTCTCTCCCGACTTGGGATTGCGGCCCACGCGCGGAGGGCGGTAGTTCAGCCCGAAGCTGCCGAACCCGCGGATCTCGATCCGATGCCCCTGGGCGAGGCTCTTCGCCATCGCGTCCAGGATCATCTTCACCGCGAGCTCCGCGTCGCTCGCGACGAGCTGCGGGAAGTGCGCCGCAAGCTTTGCTATCAGCTCCGACTTGGTCATGGCGCGTCCTATTGCGCAGAGTTCTTGTTGTCCAGTTTGGCCTTCAGCAAAGCCCCGAGGTTGGTCGTGCCGGCGCCGGAGGAGGCGTCCGCACTGTGCTTCTGCAGCGCCTCGGCCTCTTCAGCGGCGTCCTTTGCCTTGATCGAGAGATTGATGTTGCGGTTCTTGCGGTCGATGTTGATGACCATCACCGATACGCGGTCGCCCTCCTTGAGGTGCGTGCGGATGTCCTCGACCCGATCGCGGGACACTTCGGACGCCCGCAGATACCCCTCGACTTCGCCATCCAGCGCGACCACCGCGCCTTTCGCGTCTACCGATTTCACCACGCCCTCCACCACGCTGCCCTTGTCGTGACTCGCGATGTAATTGGAGAACGGATCGCCTTCCAGCTGCTTGATGCCCAGAGAAATGCGCTCCCGCTCGACATCGATCGACAGCACCATCGCCTCGACCTCGTCGCCCTTCTTGTACTTGCGCACCGCTTCCTCGCCGGGCATGGACCAAGACAGGTCCGAAAGATGGACCAGGCCGTCGATGCCCCCGGAAAGGCCGATGAAGATGCCGAAGTCGGTGATGGACTTGATCTGCCCCTTGACCTTGTCGCCCTTCTTGAAGTTCTGGAAAAACTCCTCCCACGGATTGGGCTTGCACTGTTTCATGCCGAGGCTGATACGGCGGCGTTCCTCGTCGATCTCCAGGATCATGACCTCGACTTCGTCGCCGACCTGCACCACCTTGGCCGGGTGCACGTTCTTGTTCGTCCAGTCCATCTCCGACACGTGCACCAGCCCCTCGATGCCCGACTCGATTTCCACGAACGCGCCGTAGTCGGTGAGATTGGAAACCTTGCCGAACAGGCGGGTGCCCGTCGGGTAGCGGCGCGCGAGGCCGACCCATGGATCCTCGCCCAGCTGTTTGAGGCCGAGGGAGACGCGGTTCTTCTCCTGGTCGAACTTCAGGACTTTTGCCGTGACCTCGTCGCCGACGTTGACCACTTCCGTCGGATGTTTGACCCGTCGCCACGCGAGGTCGGTAATGTGCAGCAGGCCGTCGATTCCGCCCAGATCGACGAAAGCACCGTAGTCCGTGATGTTCTTGACTACACCCTTCACGATGGCGCCTTCCTGCAGGCTTTCGAGCAGCTTCTGGCGCTCCTCGCCTTGGCTGGCCTCGAGAACCGCCCGCCGCGACACCACGACGTTGTTGCGCTTGCGGTCGAGCTTGATGACCTTGAACTCGAGCTGCTTGCCTTCGTAGGGATTGGTGTCCTTGACCGGGCGGATGTCCACCAGCGAGCCGGGAAGGAAGGCGCGGATGCCGTTGATCATCACGGTCAGGCCGCCCTTGACCTTGCCGTTGACCAGACCCTGGACCAGGCGCCCTTCTTCCATCGCCTTCTCGAGATCGTGCCAGGCGGCAAGGCGCTTCGCCTTTTCACGCGACAGACGGGTTTCGCCGTGCCCGTCTTCGAGAGACTCGATCGCGACCGTGACGTAATCGCCAGGCTTGGCCTCGACTTCGCCGCGGTCGTTCTTGAATTCATCGGTGGGAATATAACTTTCCGACTTCAGGCCCGCGTTCACCACGACGAAGTTCGGGTCGACGCGGACCACTTCCGCCGTGATGACCTCGCCTGCGCGCATCTCCTGCCGCGAGAGGCTTTCCTCGAACAGCGCGGCAAAGCTTTCGGAGTTGGTCGAGGCGGGGATTTGGGGTGCGATTTTCATAACCTAAGGAAGACTCGATCGAAAAATCCGTTCACGTACAAAAACAAAACGGGGTTGGTTTGTCATCCCGTCCAAAAGACCGAATGACCGACCATCGCGACGTGATACGCCGGCCGCGCAGTCGATGCTCTTCAAGTCTGAAGGGGTGGGGCCTTTCGCAGCGCCCGAGCGCTCCACGCGATTACCTTTTCCACTCCTTGCTGAATGGTAAGGCTCGTCGTATCAAGCACTTGCGCGTCCGCGTTCTTCTGCAAGGGAGCAACGGCGCGGTCGCTATCGCGTGCGTCGCGTTGTTCTATGTCCTGCAAAAGGGTCGCCAGATTAGCATCGAAACCTTTTTCCATCAACTGTTTATGGCGGCGCTGGGCGCGGGCCTCGACGCTCGCGGTCAGGAATACCTTGAGCTTGGCGTCCGGAAACACCACCGTTCCCATATCGCGGCCGTCTGCCACCAGTCCCGGCGGCCGGCGAAATGCGCGTTGCCTGCGAATGAGGCCCTGCCGGACTTCCGGAACGGCCGCCACCCGTGAAGCCGCCTTCGACACCTCCTCGGCGCGAATCGCATCGGTGACCCGCTCCCCATCCAGGTACATCTCGTTGCCGCGAAACTCCGCCGGCAACGCTTCGGTGGCCGCGGCGAGCTCCACCGCATCGTCCAGATCGACGCCTTTGCGCAGGGCGAAAAGCGCGACCAGCCGATACAGCGCACCGCTGTCCAGGTAGTGAAGACCCAGCGCGGCCGCGACCTGGCGCGCAATCGTTCCCTTTCCGGCGCCCGAGGGACCGTCGATCGCAATTACCGGCGCATCCGTGATGCTTGCGAAGCGCTGGAAGTAATCCGGAAAGGTCTTCGCCACGCACGAGGGATCGTTGATCCGCACCGCCACACCGCCCAGCGCAACCAGCGAGAAACACATCGCCATGCGGTGGTCGTCGTAGGTGTCGATCGATGCATGGGACGTGAGGCGAGAGGCGGGGGGTGGCGTAACCACCAGAAAGTCGCCGCCCTCCTCCACTTTGGCGCCGACCTTGCGCAGTTCGCTCGCCATGGCCGCGATCCGATCGGTTTCCTTGACCCGCCAGCTGCCGATATTGCGCAGGCGGCTGCTGCCGTCTGCGAACAAAGCGGTAACGGCAAGCGTCATTGCAGCATCCGGAATGTGGTTCAGATCCAGATCGAACGACTTGAGGCGACCCGTCGCCGGGCCGCGCGCCTCGATCCAGTTGTCACCCATCCCGATGGTCGCGCCCATGCACGCCAGCGCCTCGGCGAAGCGCACGTCGCCCTGGATGCTGTCGCGGCCGACGCCCTCGACCCGCACCGGTCCGCCTCCGATCGCGCCGGCGGCGAGGAAGTACGACGCACTGGAGGCGTCGCCCTCGACGAAGACGGTCCCCGGGCTGCGATAACGCGCGCCTGCCGGGATCGCGAACCGCGACCATCCCTCCCGCGCAACCGGTACATCGAAGCGCGCCATCAGGTTCAACGTGAGCTCGACGTAAGGCCTGGAGATGAGATCACCGACCACCTCGATCGTCACTGCGCGTCCCGCGAGCGGCAGCGCCATCAGCATGGCGGTCAGGAACTGGCTGGAGACCTCGCCGCGCACCTTCACGCCGCCGGCCAGATCGATCCTGCCGGGACGGATTTCGAGCGGAGGAAAGCCCTCGCTGCCGAGATAGCGGATATCCGCGCCGATCGAACGCAGCGCCTCCACCAGATCGCCGATCGGCCGCTCGTGCATGCGCGGTACGCCGGAAAGACGGTAGTGCCCGCCGATCAGCGCGAGCGTCGCCGTCAGCGGCCGCAATGCGGTCCCGGCGTTGCCCAGGAACAGATTCGCCGAGCGCGCGGGAAAGCGTCCGCCACAGCCTTCGATCCTGCACTCGGGAGCCGCTCCGACGCGCTCGATGCGGACACCGAGCGTCTCGAGCGCCTCCAGCATGCGTTCGGTGTCGTCCGAAATCAGGAGGTCCTGGATTCGGGTCGCCCCCTCGCACAGAGCGGCGAGCAGCAAGGTGCGGTTGGAGATGCTCTTCGACCCCGGCAGGCGCACCGTGCCGGCGGCGCCGTACAAGGGTCCGAGATCGAGATGGTCGGGCGCGTTCACGGCGTCTTCCGCAACCACGCCTCGCGCGCGGCGCGCGCCGACTCGAACATCCGTTGCAACGCCTGTCCATCCCCCGCGTGCAACTGCGCCGTGACCTCGGCAAGCGACTTCCGAAACGCCTCGATGTCCGCAACCAGCGCATCGGCGTTGGCCATACAGATGTCGCGCCACATTTCTGCCGAGCTGCCGGCGATGCGCGTGAAGTCGCGGAAGCCGCTAGCCGCGAACGAAAACAGTTCTTCCGCATCGGTACGCGAGGCGATCATCTCGACCAGCGTGAACGCCAGCACGTGCGGCAAGTGGCTCACCGCCGAGAACACGGCATCATGGCGCTCCGCCGTCATCCGAGTGACCTGCGCGCCGCACGAACGCCACATCGATTCGACCATATCCACCGCTGCCGCCCGGCTCTCGGGGAGCGGCGTGAGCACCACGCGCCGGCCCTCGAACAAGGCGGCACTCGCCGCCTCTACCCCGGTCAGCTCGGCGCCGGCGATCGGGTGTCCGGGCACCACGCCGGAGGCACCGGCACCCAGCATCTCGCGCGCGGCGGCGACGAAGTCCTGTTTGGTGCTGCCCGCGTCGGTCACCACGACGCCGCGCTGCACGGCGTCGCGCAATTGACCGAGAATGTGCGCATTCTGCCGCACCGGGACCGCGATCAGCACCATGTCCGCTTCCTCTGCCGCGGCGGAAAGATCGGCGGCGACTTCGTCGATCACGTTCAACTCTCTCGCTCGCGCGATGTTCGCGTTCCCGCGCCCCACTCCGATCACGCGCGCCACCGCGCCGGCCCGCTTTAGCGCGAGCGCGACCGAACCGCCGATCAAGCCGACGCCGACTACCACCAGTGTGTTGAGGCGAAAGGAACTCACGGTGCCCGATGCGCGCTGCGCAGGGAAACGGACTCAGGACTTTCCCGACAGGACGGTTGCGAGCGCGTCGAGAAATCTCCGGTTTTCCGACGCCAGGCCCACCGTGACGCGCAGATGCTGCGGCATGCCGTAGCTGCCGATCGGGCGCACGATCACGCCCCGGCGCAGCAACCCCTGGTAGACCCCCTGCGCATTGCCGGCCCGGAAGCTCACGAAGTTGCCGCGCGAGGGAATCCAGGCCAAACCGAGCTTCTCGAAGCCCTGCGTCAACTGCTGCATGCCGGCTCGATTCAGCTCGAAGCTTTGCCGCACGAACTCCTCGTCGGAGAGCGCAGCGACCGCCGCCGCCTGTGCCACGCTGTTCACGTTGAACGGCTGCCGTACACGATTCATCAGGTCGGCAACCTGCGGGTGCGCCAGTGCGAAGCCGATCCGCAGGCCCGCCAGCCCGTATGCCTTCGACAACGTGCGCGAGACGACGAGATTGGGAAACTCGCGCAGCCAGCCCGCGCTGTCTGCCTGCTCCGCGGGCGGCAGATATTCGCTGTACGCCTCGTCGAGCACGACCAGCACGCGCGCCGGCACCTTGCGCAGGAAGCGCCGAACGCCGTCGGGCGCGACCCAGGTGCCGGTAGGATTGTTCGGGTTGGCGACGAAGACGATGCGCGTGTCGTCCTGTATTGCCATCGCCATCGCCTCGAGGTCGTGTCCGAAATCGCGTGCCGCCACTTCGATGCCGCGCGCCCCGATCGCCTGCGTGACCAGCGGGTAGACGGCGAACGCATGCTGCGAATACACCGCACTGGCGCCCGGGGTGAGAAAAGCGTGCGCCGCGAGTTCCAGCACATCGTTCGAGCCGTTGCCGAGCACGACGGTCTGCATTCCGACGCCGAGTCTGGAAGCGATCGTCTTTTTCAGCTCGAAGCCGTTGCCGTCCGGATAGCGGCCGGCTTCTTCGAGCGCCGCCTTCGCCGCCGCCAGGGCGAGCGGGCTCGCGCCGCGCGGATTTTCGTTCGAGGCGAGTTTGATGATCCCGGCCTCGTCCAGACCCATCTCCCGGGCAAGTTCCGAAATCGGTTTACCCGGCTGATAAGGCGCGATCGACCGGACGTAGGACGGCGCGCGCTCGCACGGGTCGAAGGGCTCGGGGATCGCCTTCGGCTCGTTCATGACACCGCCACCGGGTAGGAACCCAGGATCTTCAGGAACGCGGCCCGCTCGCGCATTTCGTCGAGCGCGCGCGCGACGTTCGCATCCGTCTGGTGACCCTCGATATCGACGAAGAATACGTATTCCCAGAGCCCGGTGCGCAATGGCCGTGACTCCAGGCGCGTCATGCTGACCTGGTTCTGGGCGAGCGGCGTGAGCAGCTCGTGAATGGCGCCCGGACGGTTGCGGGTGGACATGACGAAGGAGGTCTTGTCGCGCCCGGAAGGCGGGACATCGCGCTCCGAAAGCACCGCAAAACGGGTGGTGTTGTTCGGATCGTCCTCGACGTTTGCCGCCAGGATGCCGAGCCCGTAATGCTCCGCCGCCATGCGCCCCGCGATCGCCGCCGACTCTGCGTCTTCGGCGGCGCGGCGCGCCGCTTCCGCATTGCTGCTCACCGGCACGCGTTCGGCGCGCGGGCAGTTCCGGTTCAGCCAGCCGATGCATTGCGCAAGGCTTTGTGAGTGGGCGTAGACGCGCCGGACCGCATCGAGGGAGGCGGCCCGGCTCAGCAAGTTCTGGTGAACCGGAAGAACGATTTCGCCGCAGATCTTGAGGGGCGTGGACACCAGCAGATCGAGCGTGCGCTCCACCGCCCCTCCGGTCGAGTTCTCTACCGGCACCACGCCGTAACCGACGCTGCCCGCCTCGATCGCGCGGAACACCTCGTCGATGGAGTTGCACAAGACCGTCGGCGCCTGCCCGCCGAAGTGCTTGACGACCGCCTCCTCGCTGAAAGTGCCCTTCGGTCCCAGGCAGGCGACCGCGAATGCGTCTTCCAGCGCGCGGCAGGCGGAAATGATCTCGGTGAACAGGTGGGTCACGGCCTTCTCCGGCAACGGACCGGGATTGACCTCGGCAAGCCGCCGCAGCACCTGCGCCTCGCGCTCCGGGCGATAGACCGTGCCGTCCCCCTTGAGCTTTCCGATCTCGTGTGCCGCCGCGGCGCGCTCGTTCACCAGCCGGAGGATCTCCCGGTCCAGAGCGTCGATGCGGTTGCGAAGCTGCTGCAGCGGATCGGCCATCGGCTCAGTGGGAAGCCAGCGGCAGGTAGCGCACGCCGAGCACGCCGTCGATTCGCGACACGGCGCGGATGACCTCCGGCGCGACCGCGCTGTCCACGTCGACCAGCGTATACGCCATGTCCTGCCTGGACTTGTTGATCATGTTGTGGATGTTGAGCCCTGCGCGCGCGAGTTCGGTCGAGATCTGGCCGACCATGTTCGGCACGTTGGCGTTGGCGATGCCAAGGCGGTAGGGAGACTCGCGTCCCATCCGCACGTCGGGAAAATTCACCGCGTTGAGGATGTTTCCGTGCTCGAGATAATCGCGCAACTGATCGACCACCATGACCGCGCAGTTGTCTTCCGCCTCGCGGGTGGACGCCCCCAAGTGCGGCAGCGCGATCACGCCCGGTATCCCGGCCAGCTTCCGGGCTGGAAAATCGCAGACATAAGCACGCAACCGCCGTTCCGCGAGCGCCCCCAGTACCGCGTCGTTGTCGACGATCCCTTCGCGGGAAAAATTGAGCAGGATTGCGCCGTGCTTCATCAGCGCAATGCGGCGCGCGTTGACGAGGTCGCGCGTGGAATCGAGCAACGGCACATGAAGGGTGACGAAGTCCGAGCCGCGCAGCAGCTCCTCGATCGAATGCGCCTTCTTCACCTGCGAGGGCAGGCTCCAGGCGGCGTCCACGGTGATCTCGGGATCGTAGCCGAGCACGTTCATGCCGAGCCTGATCGCCGCATCCGCCACCAGGCTGCCGATCTTGCCCAAGCCGACCACGCCGAGCGTATGGTGGGGCAGCTCGATGCCCGCGTAGTGCTTCTTCCCCTCCTCGACCCGCTCGTTGATCTCCTGGTCATCCCCCTTCAGGCCGTCGACGAATCTGAGTGCCGTCGGAATGTTGCGTGCCGCCAGCAACATCCCTGCGAGGACCAGCTCCTTGACCGCGTTCGCGTTCGCTCCCGGCGCGTTGAACACCGGCACCCCGCGTGCGCTCATCGCCTTGACCGGAATGTTGTTGACGCCGGCCCCGGCGCGGCCGATCGCCTTCACGGAGACCGGGATCTGCATTGCGTGCATGTCCTGCGATCGCACCAGGATCGCATCGGGCTCCTCGATCTGCGCACCCACGGTGTAGCGCTCGGCCGGAAGGCGCTTCAGCCCGCTCGGCGAGATGTTGTTGAGAGTAAGGATGTGTAGCTTCGAAACCATCAGCCTCGACGCTGCTCGAAGTCACGCATGAATTCCACCAGCGCCTTCACCCCGGCAGCCGGCATCGCGTTGTAGATCGAGGCGCGCATACCGCCCACCGAGCGGTGGCCCTTGAGTTGCACCATGCCGCGGTCCTTCGCCTCCTTGAGGAAGGTCTCATCGAGCCCCTCGTCCCGGAGACGGAACGGCACGTTCATGCGCGAGCGGTCGGCGCGTTCGACCGGGCAGCTGTAGAACTGTGTCGAATCCAGGTAATCGTAGAGCAGCGCCGCCTTGCCGACGTTTTCCTTTTCCATCGCGACAAGGCCGCCTTTGCGCTTGAGCCACTGGAACACCAGCCCGGCGATGTAGATCGAGTAGGTCGGCGGCGTGTTGTACATGGATCCGCTGTCGGCGTGGGCCTTGTAGTCGAGCATCGCCGGGGTGCCGGGCGGCGCCCGGCCGATGAGATCCTCCCGGACTATGACCAGCGCAAGCCCCGCCGGACCGATATTCTTCTGCGCGCCCGCGTAGATGACGCCGTATCGCGAGACCTCCACCGGCCGAGACAGGATGTGCGAGGACATGTCCGCCACCAGCGGCACGCCGCCCGTTTCCGGCACCCAGTGGTATTCGACGCCGCCAATGGTCTCGTTGCTGGTGATGTGGACGTAGGCCGCGCCGGAATTGAGCTTCCAAACTGCCTGTTTCGGAACGTAGTTGAAGTTGCGGTCTTCGCTGCTCGCCGCGATATTTACGGCGCAGAACTTCTTCGCTTCCCCGATCGCCTTTTTCGCCCACTCGCCGGTGTGCACGTAATCGGCGGTCTTCCTGCCGCGCAGCAGATTCATCGGCACCATGGCGAACTGCGCCGTCGCGCCGCCTTGCAGGAACAGCACTTTGTACTCGCCGGGCACGCCAAGGAGCTGCCGCAGGTCGGCTTCGGCCTGCTCCGCGATCGAGACGAACTCCTTGCCGCGGTGGCTCATCTCCATCACGGACATGCCCGATCCGCGCCAGTCGAGCATCTCCTCCCGGGCTTGCGCGAGCACCTCTTCCGGCAATACCGCCGGCCCGGCACTGAAGTTGAAGACTCTCCCCACGGCTCCATTTCCTCTTGTTCTGAAGGGTCGGGTGCGCAGGCTTGCCTCAGCCCGCCGTGTCGTCGATCTCGCTTTCCCCGCTTGCGTTGTCAGCCACGGCACCGTTGCCGTTTTGTGCGTCTTCGTCGTCGCGGTCGGCGATTTTCTCGAGACCGGCCAGTCTTTCCTCCGGACCCAGGTTGATCAGCGTCACGCCCTGGGTGGCGCGGCTCATCTCGCGCACCTCGTTGACCCGCGTGCGGATCAGCACGCCGCCGGTCGTAATCAGCATGATCTCGTCGTTCTGATTGACCAGCGTAGCGGCCACGACCTTGCCGTTGCGCTCGGTGGTCTGGATCGCGATCATGCCCTGGCCGCCGCGCCCGTGACGGGTGTATTCGGCGATCGGAGTGCGCTTGCCGAAACCGTTTTCGGTGGCGGTGAGCACCGCCTGGCCTTCGTCGTCCGCGACCAACAGCGCGATAACCTTGCCGCCCTTGGACAGATTCATTCCCCGGACTCCGCGTGCGGTGCGCCCCATCGGTCGCACGTCGTTCTCGTCGAAGCGCACCGCCTTGCCTTCGTCGGACAGCAGCATCACGTCATGGCGGCCGTCGGTAAGGGCCACGCCGACGAGGTAGTCGCCCTCCTCGAGATCCACCGCGATGATGCCCGAAGGACGCGGCCGGGAAAACTCCGACAGCGGGGTTTTCTTGACCGTGCCGTTGGTGGTCGCCATGAAGACGTACTTGTTTTCCTCGAACTCGCGCACCGGCAGCACGGCAGTGATCTTCTCCCCGTCGACCAGCGGCAGCAGGTTGACGATTGGCTTGCCGCGGCTCGCTCGCCCGCCCTGCGGCACCTCGTAGACCTTGAGCCAGTACAACCGGCCGCGGTTGGAGAAACACAGGATGTAGTCGTGGGTGTTGGCGATGAAGAGGTTGTCGATGAAATCGTCCTCCTTGGTCGCCGCCGCCTGTTTGCCACGCCCGCCGCGTTTCTGCGCCCGGTAGTCGGCAAGCGGCTGCGCTTTCATGTAGCCGGTGTGCGACAGCGTCACCACGACGTCCTCGGGGGCGATGAGGTCCTCTATCGCGATTTCCTGGGTATTGACCTCTATCTCGCTGCGCCGGGGATCACCGAACTGTTCCTTGGTCTGCGCGAGTTCGCCGGCGATGATCTTCGTGATGCGCTCGGGCTTGGCGAGAATATCGAGCAGGTCCGCGATCAGATCCATGACTTCGCGATATTCAGCGGTAATCTTCTCCTGTTCCAGGCCGGTGAGGCGCTGCAGTTGCATCTCGAGGATGCGCTGCGCCTGCACGTCCGAAAAGTGATAGCCGTCTTCCTTGAGGCCATACTCCGGCAACAGCTCTTCCGGACGCGAAGAGGCCGCATCGGCGCGCGCCAGCATCGACTCTATCAGTTGGGAACGCCACGCCCGTCCCATCAGGCCCTGTTTTGCCTCGGCGGGCGTGGGCGCCGCCTTGATCAGGGCAATGATCTCGTCGACGTTCGACAGCGCCACCGCCAGGCCCTCGAGAATGTGTCCACGGGCACGGGCCTGTCTCAGTTCGAATACGGTTCTGCGGGTGATCACCTCCCGGCGGTGACGCAGGAAGGCTTCGATGATTTCCTTGAGGTTGAGCAGCCGCGGCTGACCGTCGACTAGCGCAACCATGTTCATCCCGAAGGTGTCTTGTAGCTGCGTTTCCTTGTACAGGTTGTTCAGGATGACTTCCGGCATTTCCCCGCGCCTGAGCTCCAGCACGACGCGCATGCCCGACTTGTCGGATTCGTCACGGATCTCGGCAATACCGTCGAGGCGCTTCTCGCGGACCAGCTCGCCGATACGCATTAGCAGCACCGACTTGTTCACTTGATACGGCAGCTCGTCGACGACGATCGACTGGCGACCGCCCTTTTCCAACTCTTCGAAATGGGCCCGGGCACGGATCACTACCCGTCCGCGCCCGGTTCGGTAGCCCTCCCGAATGCCGGTTGTTCCGTAAATGATCCCCCGCGTTGGAAAATCCGGCCCGGGAACGATCTGGAGCAGCTCGTCGATGGAAATGTCCGGCCGCTCCAGGACCGCCAGGCAGGCGTCCACCACCTCCCCCAGGTTGTGCGGCGCGACATTGGTCGCCATGCCAACCGCGATGCCGGCTGAGCCGTTAATGAGCAGATTCGGAACGCGGCTGGGGAGGACGGTCGGCTCGAGTTCCTTGCCGTCGTAGTTGGGACCGAAATCGACGGTTTCCTTGTCGATGTCGGCGAGCAGCTCGCCGGCGATTTTCTCCAGCCGGCACTCCGTGTAGCGCATCGCCGCGGCGTTGTCGCCGTCGATGGACCCGAAGTTGCCCTGACCGTCGATCAGGGGGTAGCGCAGGCTGAAGTCCTGCGCCATCCGCACCAGGGTGTCGTAGATGGCGGTATCGCCGTGCGGGTGGAACTTGCCCATGACGTCTCCGACGACGCGGGCGCATTTGACGTACGGACGATTCCAAGCATTGTTCGCCTCGTACATGGCGTAAAGAATTCGACGATGAACCGGCTTCAGGCCGTCTCGCACGTCGGGGAGCGCCCGCCCGACGATCACGCTCATCGCGTAATCGAGGTAGGAACGGCGCATCTCCTCTTCGAGGCTGATCGGGAGGGTTTCTTTGGCGAACTGCTCCATCAGATTTGGGTGGCTTGGCTTGCTGCGGGCTTGAAGTGGATCATGCTTGTTACGCCCGGCAAATCCGTGCGAAACAGAGAGGCAAATCGCAGGCAGTAAAAAGCTGTAACTTTATCATACGGAGGTGGTTACATGCGAGGCTTACAAAGGTATATTTGCGTCTGCGCAGCGATACTTCGGCGCCCGCACCCGGTCTTCTTATTGAGCGTGCAAACACGTTGTACCGGAACCTGCGCGCGGAGATAATTTCCGTCGCCATAAGCGAAAGTCCTCCGACTCAATCCATGGAGATCACGCAATGCGAAGCAATACGAACCGTTTGCTGATGTTGCTGATAAGTGCGGCGCTGGGTGCATGTTCGTCGCAGTCCGAGCGTGGTAGCACCGGCCTGGGTACGGAAACGCCACCGAAGAAGGTCGAGGCTCCCGCGGAGACGCCGGCCCCGGAACCAGAGGCGGTGCAAATGATCAACAAGCCTCTCGAGGAGGCACCGCCTCAGACTGCGGAGGCGCCCAAACCCGCGCCAAAGAAGGAAGAGCAGCCGCAGGAACAATTTCCTGTGACCAAATACGAGTTGCCCAAGGAAGAGCCGGTCGAGGACCTCGGCCCGCAGCCTGATAACGGTGAAAAGCTGACTTATCCCGAGGAACAGACGCCGCAAAAGGACCTGGGCGTGAGCGAACCTACCACGCCCGCGGAACCGGAGCAGCCGAAGCAGGAAGTTGCGGCGGCGCCCGAAGCACCCGCGGCACCCCCGCCGGCCCCCGAGCAGCCGAAGATGGTCTCCGTCAGCTTCGATGCCGTGCCGTTGTTCAACTTCGACAAATCTGACGTGCGCAGCGATCAGCAGCACAAGCTCGACGAGCTGGTGGCGAAACTGAACGACGCCGATTACAAAGAGGTCTGGGCGATCGGCCATACTGACCGCATCGGCACGGAAGCGTACAACCAGAAACTTTCGGAGCGGCGCGCGAATTCCGTGAAAGCGTACCTGGTGCGTCAGGGGATCCCGGTGGATAAGATTCGTATCCTCGGACGCAGCAAGGACGAGCCGGTAACCAAGCCGGAGGACTGCAAGGGCAAGCGCGGCAAAATGCTCATCGCGTGCTACCAGCCGGACCGTCGCGTGGACGTCACCGTGCAGGGTCAGAAGAGCTCGCAGTAGCGGGGCCGGGACTCAAGCGGCATTGTTTCGCCAGAAGCCCTGCTCCGGCAGGGTTTTTTTTCGCCCGATTAACGACCAATGGCCACACCGGAAAGCGTCGACCTCCTGATCCAGCCTTCGTGGGTCATTCCCATGGAGCCGCCTGGCGTGGTGCTGTCCGACCACGTCGTCGCCGTCTCCGGGGACAAGATCGTCGGTGTGGTATCTGCATCGAAGGCCCGCGACAGTTTCGCGGCCCGGGAAGTCGTCTTCCTGCCGGGACGGGTTCTGCTTCCTGGCCTGATCAATCTTCATACGCACGCAGCGATGTCGCTCATGCGCGGCCTCGCCGATGATCTCTCCCTGATGGACTGGCTGTCGAAACATATCTGGCCAACGGAAGCCAGGCAGGTATCCTCGCAATTTGTCTATGACGGCACGCTGCTCGCATGCGTCGAGATGCTCAAAGGAGGGGTGACATGCTTCAATGACATGTACTTCTTTCCCGATCAAGCGGGGCGCGCGGCGCTCGAGGCGCGAATGCGAGCGGCATTAGGAATCGTATTGGTTGAATTTCCCACGGTGTATGCCAGCGACGTTCAGGATTACCTGCGGAAGGGGCTCGAGGCGCGCGACGAACTCAAGAGCGAACCGCTGCTCAGCTTCTGCATGGCGCCTCACGCCCCTTATACGGTGGCGGACAGGAGTTTCGAGCAGATTGTCACGCTCGCGGAGCAGCTCCAGGTGCCGATACACCTGCACCTGCACGAGACACGAACCGAAGTGGGCGAAGGCATCAAACAGCACGGAGTGCGCCCTCTCGCTCGCCTGCAGCGCCTGGGGCTCCTTGGTCCGGGCTTGATCGCGGTCCACGCCGTGCATCTCGAGGATGCCGAAATCGGCCTGCTCGCCTCCCACGGCGTCTCGATCGCGCATTGCCCCGCATCCAATCTGAAGCTCGCCAGCGGATTCGCGCCGGTCTTCAAAATGCTCGCCGCCGGCATCAACGTCGGGCTGGGTACCGACGGCGCCGCAAGCAACAACCGGCTCGACATGCTTGCCGAGCTTCGACTCGCGGCGCTCGTCGCGAAGGCGTGCGCTGATTCGGCAGAGGCTTTGCCGGCGCACGACGCCCTGCATATGGCAACGCTGGCCGGCGCAAAGGCGCTTGGCCTGGAACACGAAATCGGTTCGATCGAGAAAGGCAAGTCGGCGGACTTGATTTCCGTGAACTTGTCGGCTGTCGAACTGTCTCCGTGCTATGACCCGGCATCGCATCTGGTGTACGCCGCGGGGCGCGAACACGTCGATCATGTCTGGGTCAGGGGTGAGCTTCTCGTAAAAGAAGGCCGAATGGTTCATCTGGACGAGACCGAAGTCGCCGCGAAAGCACGTCATTGGCGTGACCGCATTGCGGCCGAACGCTGAGATGCGCCAATGATCAACGTCGACCCTGCGGAACTGGACAAATTCAGCCAACTCGCGCATCGGTGGTGGGACCCGCACAGCGAGTTCAAACCGCTGCATGACATCAATCCGCTGCGGCTCGACCACATCGACCGTGTGGCAGGGCTCGCCGGGAAGCGGGTGCTCGACGTGGGCTGCGGAGGCGGTATACTTTCCGAAGCCATGGCGGCGCGCGGCGCGGGCGTGATTGGGATCGATCTTGCCGAGAAGCCGCTCAAGGTCGCCCAACTGCATTTGCTCGAGAGCGGCCTTCAAGTCGAATATCGCAGAGAATCCGCCGAAGCGCTCGCGGATCGCGAAGCCGGACGGTACGACATCGTCACCTGCATGGAACTGCTCGAGCACGTCCCGGATCCGGCTAGCGTGGTCGGCGCGTGCGCGCGTCTGCTGAATCCCGCCGGCTGGGTATTCTTCGCCACCATTAACCGCAATCCGAAGTCGTATCTTTTTGCGATCATCGGCGCCGAATACGCGCTCAAGCTGCTCCCCAGGGGGACCCACGACTATGCGAAATTCATTCGCCCGTCGGAGCTCGCGCGTTTCGGCCGCGCCGCCGGATTGACGGTAGATCACGTCGTCGGAATGTCCTACAACCCGCTCAAGAAGACCTACTCATTGACCGATGACGTATCGGTGAATTACATCCTGGGGGCCCGCCCATCCGCGTGACGTCGCGTTGGGGGCGCACCTGGTTCGAACCCCGATAGAGAGGAGGAGTGCCGCGTGAACAAGAACGTAATTCGCATCATGACCATTGCAGGCTTCATTGCGCTCACACAGGGTTGCTCTCTCAAGCCCCAGTATCTTCACCTCGATCCCGCCGTAAACGCTGCAACGGCAAATGCCCCCGCCGGCAGCGGGACGATCGCTTTGTCGGTCGAAGACAGTCGCTCGACGACCAAGCTCGGCGAAGTGGGTGATCCTGATCGGAAGATGGTGGACGTGAGTCTCGAAGAAGACTTTCGGCCGGTGCTGTACGCCAAGATTGCCGACGCCCTGACGCAGCGTGGCTTCAAGGTCGTGCCGGCCGGTGAAGATGCCGATCGAACCCTGATAGTCAACGTGAGGCGCCTTGAGCTCAGCTCCCGCAAACAACCACTGACCTTCGATACCGAGCTTCGCGCCGAGGTGTCCGCGGAGTCGCGTCACGGCGAGGACAGCTACGACAAGCTGTTCTATGTGCGCACCCACAAGGAAACGGCCGGCCCGCCCTACCTCAAGGACAGCAATGCGCTCGTCAACTCAGCGGTCTCGCAGTCATTGGAGGATCTGCTTTCGGACGAAAAGCTGCTGGAATTCCTCGCCCGGTGATCCGGTTGCCCTCTTGATCGCGGCCGGAGACAATCCCGGCCGTTTTCTTTTTGGAATTTTCCCGGATGCACGCGCATCGCTACGACGCAGTTTTGTTCGATCTGGACGGCACGCTGGCCGATACCGCGGGCGACCTCGGCTTCGCGCTTAACGTGCAGCGCAGTGCCCGCGGGTTATCCCCTTTATCGGAAGAACAGGTGCGCCCGCATGCTTCGGCGGGCGCTCGCGGTCTGCTCCAGCTCGGCTTCGGTCTCGGCCCGGACCATCCGGACTACGAGGCAATGAGGAGTGAATTTCTCGATCTTTACGCAGAAACCCTGTCCCGCTCCACGGACTTGTTTCCCGGAATCGACGAGGTATTGGACGTTCTCGAAGATCGAGGACTGCGCTGGGGAATCGTCACCAACAAGCCGCAGCGCTTCACGCGGACGGTACTGGAAGCCCTGAAACTGAGTGCGCGCGCGGCATGTGTGGTCTGCGGCGACATGGTTCAGCATCCGAAACCGCATCCTGCCTCGCTGATTGCGGCGGCGCGGCTCCTGGATCTGCCGACCGAAGCCTGCCTTTATGTAGGCGACGACGAACGCGATATCGCCGCGGCGCGTGCGGCGGGAATGGATTCAGTGGTCGCGTTATACGGTTACCTTGGCCAACAAGGCGGCCCGGAGACGTGGGGTGCCACAGCCAGTATCGCAAGCCCGCTGCATCTCCTCGATCTGCCCGGGTTGGGCAGGCACCTCGTCTGATAGAATGCACACGTGCTTGAAATTCTCCCGATTGGCCACCATTTTCGGGAGCAACATCGGGGGCGACCTGGTTTCGACGTGGGTCGCGAAGCAGTGTAGTGCATGCCAAGGTCCAGTAACCTTGTAAATCAGCTGGACAACGAATAGTCGCCAACGACGATCGTTACGCTCTAGCCGCCTAAACCCGGCTGGACTCCACGCCGGTTCGCTCACGGGCCGGGCTGGGCAACCAGCAGTGGAGCCATTTACGTGAGATCGTGTCGTGCGGGGTTACTTCGCTCGACATCAAATTCAAGGTAACTCGCTGCAGTTCAGCCCGTCGGTCGGCGGTTCTGCGGTCAGATCAATTGGCCTGACTAAGCATGTAGTGCTGCCTGTAGAGGGCTTGCGGACGCGGGTTCGATTCCCGCCGCCTCCACCAAATCAAAAGGGCTCCCCTACGGAGCCCTTTCCCGTTCGTACTGAACTGCCCTCCGGCTCTTCACCTACCCGCCGCGGTCGATTTCTTCGACTCGTAGTAGGCGGCGATCTTCTCCTCGACTCGTGGAATGGCAGCAAGGCCGGCTTTCTCTCCCTCGATGATCGCGTAGTTGCGAGAGTCGAAACTGGCGGAGGCAAGCTGGCTGATGTCGGGCGCAATTACGACATCTGCCTCCTTTAGCTCGGTTGCCGCGATAGTGCGGCCCATGATGGCGAGCGTCTGCAGCATCACGTCGATTGTGTCGGCCAAACGCCCGGGGCGAGGGTGGTCGGAAATATCGACCGCCACGACGATATCCGCGCCGAGCTGGCGTGCGACTTCCACCGGAACCGGGCTGACCAGACCGCCGTCCACATACTCCCGGCCGCCGATCTTCACGGGTTGGAATATGCCCGGGACGCTGCTCGAGGCGCGCACAGCGAGCCCGGTGTTGCCCCGATCGAAGACGAAGGGTTCGCCGGACTGAAGATCGGTCGCAACTACCGCGAGCTTACGGTTCAAGCGGTCGATCGGACGGTTCTGAACCGCCTCATTCACGAAGTCCTGAAGCGATTGACCCTTGATAAACCCGCGGTTGGGCAACCCCCAGTCGCGAACCGTAGCTTCGTCCATCGATAAAGCAACGCGCTGCAGGTCGAAACCATTGTAGCCTGCGGCATAGAGCGCACCGACCACGCTCCCGGCACTCGTACCTACCACGATGTCCGGTGTGAGACCGTGCGACTCGAGAGCCTTGATGACTCCGACGTGAGCGAATCCTTTTGCCGCCCCTCCGCCCAGCACGAGCGCGATTTTGGGCGGCCCGATCTCCTGAGCAGGTGGCTTTTCGACGGAGGCAGGCGGTGACGGCCGATTGATTGCACAAGCCGCCAGCGTGAACAATCCGACGCACAGTGCGGTCCATAGCCGCGCTCTCCCATGCACCACGGGCATGGATCTATTCAGACAGCAGCGCTCGGTCAAGCCGGTGACATCTGCGATTGCAGGTAATTCTGGACCCCGACCTTTTCGATCAGCTCGAGCTGAGTCTCCAGCCAATCGACGTGATCTTCCTCGCTGTCGAGAATCTCCTCGAACAGCTCGCGAGAGACATAGTCCTGCACGCTTTCGCAATGAGCTATCGCCTCACGCAGCACCGGATGCGCCTGGAGTTCGAGCTTGAGATCGCACTTCAGACACTCCTCTGCGGTCTCTCCGATCAACAGCTTGCCTATATCCTGCAAATTGGGCACGCCTTCCAGGAAGAGAATGCGCTCGATCAGCTTGTCCGCGTGCTTCATCTCGTCGATGGATTCCTTGTGCTCGTACTCGCCGAGCTTGCCGAGGCCCCAGTTGCGGAACATCCGGGAGTGCAGAAAGTATTGGTTGATCGCGGTGAGCTCGTTCGTAAGAACGGAGTTGAGACATTGAATAACCTTTTTATCGCCCTTCATTAGCGCTTCCTCGTGACCTGAGTGCAGCCGATTATAGGCCGCTTATCATGCGTCGACGAAAGGAAGCGCAGGTGGGGTGGAGGAAAGAGGATCAGGCGGCCTGACGCCGGTCGGCATCAGCGGTGGGAGCGAGTGTTTCGAAGATCACTTGCTGCGCAAAATCCGCGCAACGGCCGCAAGATGACGCCACACCGAGGCCATGCCGAACCGCAGGGAGCGTGTTCAGCCCCCCGAGAACGGCGTCGCGGATTTGCTTCTCGGTGATGCCATTGCACAGACAGATATACACAGTGAGACTCCGAATATCCTCAAAACCGCCCAACACATTTCAACTATAAAGTATAATGAGAATGATTGTCAATTCTGGTAGAGGCTTACAACATCGTATCGGTTCCATTTCTTGGATTGAATTTGATCTTATCGAAACTTCTTCAAAATATTCTTCAGCCTGCGCTCAAATCCATTCTTAAACACCTTTTCATTTATTTGTTTTTAAATATTTTTTGAAGGACTGGAATTAATGCTTCCAAAGCTCTACCTGGCCTGGATCGGATTGACGCTCAGTCTCGCGGGCACTGCAATGGCTGCCGGTGCGCCAAAGACGGAAGCCCAACAGGTGCTGCACTTGCTGGATTACGTGGCTGTCGAGTATCCGACATTCGTGAGTGATGGTCAGGTGTCCAATCAGAGCGAATTTGGGGAACAGGTGGAGTTCTCCGACCAAGTCACCAGCCTTATTGCCGCCCTCCCGCCCAATCCCAAGCAAGCTTCCTTAGTTAAGTCGGCTCGCGACCTGCATGGAGCCATAGTCGGAAAAGCGGATGCTGCGCTTGTCGTGCAACGCGCACGCGCCCTGCAGAGCAATCTCATCAATGCCTACGACATCCGCATTGCGCCTTCAAAAGTCCCCGACCTTGCCCGCGGAGAACTGCTTTACCGGTCGACCTGCGCCGGTTGCCATGGCATCTCCGGCGACGGGAAAGGTACACAAGCCGGCGGGTTAAATCCCTCCCCCACAAACTTTACCGATCCCTCGCGGCAATCGCAGCGCAGCCCATTCACGCTGTACAACACGATTACGCTGGGGGTGGACGGTACCGCCATGCGCGGGTTCTCGAACCTCTCCGACCAGGACCGCTGGGCGCTCGCTTTCTATATCAGCGGTTTCGTCGCCTCCGACGCCGACCGCGATCAGGGGGCAAACCTATGGCATAGGGGCGTCGAGCGCCTCCGATTCGGTTCTCTTGATCAGCTTGTGTCCATGACCCCCGCAAAGGCAAGAGCGAGCGGCGAGAGCGCTTACGCGGTGCTTGCCTATCTGCGGGCGCACCCCGAGGCCCTCCTGCCCGGCGGGAGTGGACAATCCCTCGACGTGGCACTGGAAAAACTCGACGAGAGTATTCGCCTGTACGCGGCCGGTAGGCCCGACGCCGCGCACCAGTCTGCCCTGTCCGCCTATCTCGACGGTTTCGAGCTCGCTGAAGCAAGGCTGCCGAGTGCCGCGCGCAACCGCATCGAGCAAAAAATGATGGGATTCCGCGCCTTGATCCGAAATGGCGCCCCGCTCGAAGAAGTTCGCACTGCAGGCTCCGACCTGGCGAACGAATTTCGTGCGGCCCGTAGCGCTGCCATGGAGGACACGGCTTCGCCCGCCACGAATTTCGTCGCATCGCTCATCATCATCCTGCGGGAGGGCCTGGAAGCGATGCTGGTCGTTGCGGCAATCGCAGCGTTCCTCATTCGATCCGGCCGGCGCGATGCGTTGTCGTACGTGCACTTGGGCTGGATCGCCGCGCTGGCAGTCGGTGGGATAACGTGGCTACTGTCGAGCACGCTGTACTCTCTTTCCGGGGCGCAGCGCGAGACCACGGAAGGCGTAACGGCATTGATCGCCGCAGCGGTGCTTCTTTATGCCGGCTACTGGCTGCATTCCAAGAGCCATGCGTCGCGCTGGCAATCCTTTATCAGGGGCGAAGTTACTGGCGCCCTGTCATCCGGCCAGTTGTGGGGACTGGCGCTGATCTCCTTTCTCGCCGTCTATCGAGAGGCTTTCGAAACCGTTCTCTTCATGCAGGCGCTGTGGATCGAGGCCGGGACCGCCGGCCGATCAGCGCTGATCGGCGGAATGGGCATTGGCGCAGCCGGGCTCGTCGCGGCGGCCTGGCTGATCGCCCGTTACAGCGCCAAGCTCCCTCTCGGCCTGTTTTTCACCATCAGCGCGTTCTTTCTCGCCGCGCTGGCGGTTGTTTTTGCCGGACGCGGGATCGCCGCCCTGCAGGCAGCCGGCAAGCTGCCGATGAATCCCATTTCCATTCCGGGCGTTCCGATTCTGGGAATTTATCCCAACGTTCAAGGCTTGGTTCTGCAGGTGCTGCTCATCACACTGATCGCGACCGGCTTCTTCTATAGCCGAACGGCTTCGCGTCGGCGTTGACAAACGGCCGGCTGACCCGGCAGCAATCGATGCTTCCCTTCCATGGGAAAGAGAGGCCCGCCAAGTGCGAGCCTTTTTCCTTGTCTATCCGGCGCAGCAAGCCGGCCTCACCGCCCGGGAAGCATGCGTTGAAAAACCCCGTTCCTGTCGACGACCAGATGTTTGACGGCGGCAAGGACGTGTACCACAACCAGGACGATCAGCAAGTCGGCGGTCGACTGGTGTATGCCCTGTAGCAACTCGTAGATATCACGGTTTTCAGAGCCCAGCGGCGGTATCTTGAACATGCCGAAGTAGGTAACGCCATACTTGGTGAACTGCGACGCACTGAATCCGGAAAGCGGCATCAGGATTAGGCACAAGTACAGCAGCGCATGGCTGATCTTCGCAGCCTGCACTTGCCAGCCAGGCATCGAAGAGGGTAGCGGGGGCGGGGGATTATTCGCCCGCCACCACAGGCGAACGAGCGCGAGAATCCCGACCGTGAGTCCGATCGACTTGTGCAGATTGAAATAGAACGCCCGGCTCGGTGCCCCCTTCGGAATGCCCGTCATGTAAAGCCCCAGCCCGATCAGCGTCAGAACGAGCGCTGCGATGATCCAATGCAAGACGATTGCTATCGTGGTATATCGCTGCCGATCTCCGCTCATGGTCTGTTCCTTTTTCGCTCTTGGTCATGGCGTCGTCATCGCGCAGTATGTTAACGACTGTGCTCAGTGAACGACAACTCCCCACGGCAGTTTACCGACCGGAATGTCGGCGATCTTCTGATTGGTCGTGGTATCGATGACCGAAACAGCGTCCGAACGGCCGCAGGCGACATAAAGCTTCTTTCCGTCCGGAGTGATCGCCATATTCCACGGACGCTTGCCGACCGGGATGGTGGCGATAATCTGGTTGGTGGAGGTGTCGATCACTGAAACAGTAGCATCCTTTCCATTGGAGATGTAAACGCGGGTGCCATCGGGGTGGACGGCGACCCCATTGGAAAACTGTCCTCCTTTAATGGAGGCGATCACTTCGTGCTTGGTGATATCGATAGCGTAGATCGTACTGACGAACTCCGAGGCAACGTATGCCCGCTTGCCGTCCGGCAGGAAACCGATGCCGCGGGGACGCTTGCCGACGGGAATTTCGGATACTTGTTTGCGCTGGCCGACGTCGATCACGTCGACTTGGTGCGCCTCTTCAGCGCTCGCGTAGACCCAGCGTCCATCCGGGCTGAACTCCGCGTGCTCGGGATTCTCTCCGTTTACCTTGACGAGAAACTCCTTCTGGTTGGTGGCGGTATCGATAAATGCTATGGCATTGCTCATCTCGACCGCTGCCACTACCCATTTCCCGTCCGGAGAGATGCCGACCCCTTCGGGTGATTCGCCGAGGAAGACCGACCCGATGATCTCGCGCTTATCGATGTCGATGATATCGAGCGAGTTCTTCGGCTGATCGCTGACATAAAGCAGCTTGCCGTCCTTAGACACTGCCATCCCGCGGGGCTTCTCTCCTGCGGGGATGGTGGCGATCACCTTGTCGGACGCGGTATCAATGATCGATACCGAACCGCTGCCTTCGTTGGCCACATAGGCAAGGGAAGCGGCGCCGGCGCAGCCGATACCGAACCACGCTGCCGCCATGACGGGAAGATACAAGATTGGCTTCATGTTGTTTCAGTCTCCTCTTGGGAATTTTTTCCGGCATACTGAGGGAGTCCTGGCGATGCCGGGAGAATACCGTGCGGTTATATTGCATCCGGTTGGGACCGGGCGGGCTTTTCAAAGTTCGTCTCGTTGCTTAGGTTGGCATCGGCGGCGACACGTGCCGCGCGAATCGGTCGCATATGCTAGCACCCTTGACCGACAAGCCGCCGCGTCGCGTAAGAAGACTAACGCCCGAGATGGCGCGACGTGCACCGGACACCCGCGCAGTCCGTGTCAATAGAAGACAAATGGGAGGAAGTCTTTCATGCCGGTCACTTCTCATCGCGTCCTCCTCACGGCCGCGTTCATACTCGCAGGCGCGGCTCGCGCGCAAAATCCCTCCGCCGATTTCGAAGCGCGCAGCGTCGAAGTCGTGGGCACGTCCCCCTGCGCGGCCTGGCTACGCCGGTGAACGAGGTACCGGCCAATGTGCAGGCGAAAACCGGCGCGGACATCGAAGCACAGCACACGAGCAGCATTTCCGAGTTCCTGTACGGCAACCTGGGTAGCGTCACGGTGACGGACGGGGCCGTCAATCCGTTTCAGCCAGACGTCAGTTTCAGGGGCATGACCGCCTCGCCACTGCTCGGCACACCGCAGGGACTGTCGGTCTTTCTCGACGGTGTCCGAATCAACGAACCGTTGGGGGACGTCGTCAACTGGGATCTCGTGCCCCAGAATGCCATTCCCACGATCAATTGCGTCGTACAACGAAGGCATGCGCCTTCCGACGCCCGTCGAGCTGACCTGTGCCGACCCAAATGCGCCGTGCCAGCTCCCGAATGCATTTCTCGCCGACCCGGCGCTAAAACAGGTGGTGGGTAAAACGGTGGAGCTAGGCGCGCGCGGCGACACGTCGGACGCATTCACATGGAATGCCGCGCTGTTCAACACCAACCTGGACGACGACATCCAGTTCATCAGTGCGGGTTCGGGGGCGTCCAACGCGGGCTTTTTCCAGAACGGGGGCAAAACGCGGCGTCGAGGCGTGGAACTGGGCGGCCACGCGCAAATCGGAGCGTTCAGGCTCCTCGCCAATTACAGCTACGTCGAGGCGGCGTTCCTGTCGTCATTTACGGTGAACAGTCCGAACAATTCGAGCGCGGACGCGAACGGCACCATTCAGGTTTCGCCCGGCGACAGGATCCCGGGTATCCCAGCGCAGGCAGTCGAGCTGCACGCCGAATACAGCTTCAGACAAACCCTCATGGTCGGCGTAAACGTGAACCATCTCAGCGACCAATACGCCAGGGGCGACGAGAACAACCAGGATCGCAATGGCAAGGTTCCCGGTTACACGCTGGTCAACCTGGATGCAAGCTACCAGGCCACCCGAGCCCCGCGGTTATTCGGGCGCGTGCAGAATCTTTTCGACCGCGATTACGAAGCGTTCGGCCTGCTCGGCGAGAACGACTTCGTCACCGGATCATTCACTCCCACCGCCGGCAGACCGGAGCCGTTTTTCGCGGTCGGGGCGCCGCGCGGATTCTGGATCGGGCTGCGCTATGAGTTCGACAAACCGAAAGGCGCCGCCAAGACCGACTGACGTCCAGCATGGCCCCAAACGGAACGGGCAGCCCCAGGGGCTTGCCGGTTTCGTCATTGCGCGGAGACGATTGCGTGGGAAAGTACAACTCGCCAGGATTCTCGGCAGGGCGCGTTGACGGGAGGCGCCGGGTCCCGGTCACGGCCAAAGTTTGCCTTTACGATTGCCGGACCTGTCTGTACTCGACAGCGAACCTGCCTCCCGTGCGTTCGAACCCGAGCTCAGACCAAACGCACAGCCAAAAAAAAGGCTGCTCGAGGCAGCCCTTTTTTCAGTCGGTATCGCTTAGCGGTTGGCGATGTACATCGTCACTTCGAAGCCAAAGCGCATTTCCGTGTATTCGGGTTTGGTCCACATGGCAAAGCTCCTTTTCGGGGGTTTATCGGGGCCGCTGCCTATGGCAGCCGACGGACCAATTCTCTGACGCGGCTAATTTTTGTCCAACAGGAAAAGCCGTAAATCGACCTCATGATTTTCATGAGATTCTCCCCGCGTCGTTCCAATAGTTGCTACCGATTCAGGGGCTTATCAGCCCGGCCCGGATGGCGATAATCGCCAGTTCGGCCGAGTTCGAGGCGCCCAGTTTCTGTTTGATGTTGTACAGGTGGGTGCCAACCGTGCGCGGGCTCAGACACATGACATCGGCTATTTCCTGGACGGATTGTCCTTTTGCCAGCGCCAGGAATACCTTGAACTCGCGCTCGGTCAGCGTATCCACCGGATTGCGCTCGCCGGAGAGCTGCTGAACGGCAAGCTGCTGCGCGATGTCCGGCTCGAGAAATGTTCTGCCCTGGTGCACTTGGCGGATCGCCTGGATCAGTTCCTCGGCGGCGCTGCGCTTGGTAAGGTAGCCGGCTGCGCCCGCTTTCAACACGCGGCGCGCATGCATCGCGTCCTCGTGTGCCGAAAGAACGAGAATGCGTGCAGTCGGTTCCTTGGCGAGGATGCGATCGATCGCTTCGAGCCCGCCGATGCCGGGCATCGAAATGTCCATCACCACCACGTCCGGCCTGATATCTCCGAAGCGGCGCACCGCCTCTTCCCCGCTCTCCGCCTCCGCCACCACTTTGACGTCCGGAGACCCTTCCAGCAACAATCTGAATCCCATGCGCACGACCGCATGATCGTCAACGAGCATCACATTGATGTTGGACGTGCGCTGCATCTGCGGACCGAAGAGATCTGAGATTTCATGCCGGGGCAACGGTACCGGCGAGGCTGCCCGCCACCGGGATGACGGCGCGCACAATGACCCCCTGCTCCGGCGCGCCGACAATTTCGAAGCTGCCGCCAAAGGCCTGTACCCGCTCTCGCATTCCGATCAGGCCGAAACGATTCGGATCCTGGGCCTCCCTCGCCGCCAGCCCCTTGCCGTTGTCCCGAACGATCACCGTCACGGCATCCCCCTGCTGTTCCGAAGGCGCGCGCGAGATCACAACGTCGGCACAGCTCGCCTGCGCATGACGAGCGATATTCGTCAGACATTCCTGCACAATGCGGTACACGGTGATATTCACCGTTTCGCCCAGTGTATCGAGATCGCCCGTCAGATGGAGTTCGCACTCGATTTCCGGATGCCGTTCGCGCCAGCTCACAACGGTTCCTCTGAGCGTCTCGGCGAGCCCCAGGTGGTCGAGGGTGCTCGGCCGGAGCTTACGGATGATGCCGTGCACCACGTCGTAGATCCGGGAGGCAACCGACACGATGGTTTTCGCGTTGTCATGGGTTTCCGGTGCGCTGTCCCGAGTGCGGTTGACGATCGCGGTGCCGATGGTCTTGATCGCCGTCACGCACTGTCCCAGCTCGTCATGCAATTCACGAGCGATGCTTCGCCGCTCCTCCTCCAGGCGCGATTGGATGAGTTGCGTTAGCCGGCGGTTTTCCTCGAGCTCGCGCTCGGCCGCCTGCATGCGCTTGTGCTCCGTGATATCACGCATGCTGCAGATCTCGCCGATGACCTCACCGGAGGCGGGATCGACCAGCGGCGCCGCGGACAGCGCGATGTCGATCGCTCTGCCGTCTCGAGTCAGGCGCTGCGTCTCCAGATGCTCGATTCTCTCGCGTCGCTTGATCGCATCCAGGCTCTCGCGCAGCTCGGCCCGACGGCTCTCGGGAGCGATCAGCTCGGCGGACTGGCCGACGATCTCTTCGGTACGGTAGCCGAACAGGCGCTCCGCGGCCGCATTCCAGAACTGGATCCTGCCCGTCAGGTCGTGAATGATGATGGCGTCGCTCGATTGCTGCGCGGCGAGCGCAAGCCTGCGGTTCTCGGCCAGGCTGTCCTCGAGCACCTGCGCCATGCGATTGAACCCATGGCTGATGGAGCCGAACTCCGGCAGGCTGAATCCCGGCAAGCGCACCCCGAACCTCCCCTGCTCCATCCCCACGAGACCATCCAGGATGGGGCCCAGCGGCCGCAGCCAGCGCCCCAGCAGCCAGAACACCAGCGCATTGAGCACGATGAAGAATCCGAGAATGAGCAGGCCGAAGCTCTTCAGGTCGTCCCAGGCGTCCAGGATCGAGCGGGACGGATCGGGCGTGACGACGATCGTCGCGCCATTGGCGAGATTCAGCCGAAACGCCCGCTGCTCCGGCTTGACCAGCCCGGTAAACCAGTCGGGCGCCCAGCGTCCCTGCTTGTACACCGAGGGCGGGGAGACATAGAGCAATACGTCGTTGCTGTCATAGTAGCGAATTTCGTTCGCGCGGACGCGTCCCACGTGGCGCAGGAAGGAAAGCAGCGCTTCGTTCCTGCCGTCGAGATGGTTCTGCGCCCCGGCGCTCGCGATGACCGTCTCCAGCAACTGTACCGTCACGCGCGTGCCGGCCTCGATCTCCTCGCGGATGGAGCGGCGCATATCGTCGACGATGATCTTGCCGGTTGCGATCGTAAAGATGACGATCATCAGCGTGATGGCAAGATTGAGTCGAAATCGCAGGCTCATGCGGTTCCCGGGTCCAGTCGGTGTCGAATATCGTCGGCGGCCGCCCGCAGCGCCTGCGCCAGCGCCGGCTGCGTTGCGGAGTGCCCGCCGCCTTCCACTATGCGTATCTCGGCGCCGGCCAGCCGGCGCGCGAGCGCAAATGCCGTGTGCGGCGGACAGACCATGTCGAGGCGCCCCTGGACGATGATGGTCGGCACCTTGGCCACTCGCCAGCAACCATCCAGCAGCGCGCCTTCGGCGAGAAAGCAGTGATTGAGGAGGTAGTGGAGCTGGACGCGGGCGCGCGCCAGCGCCGCTTGGTCGCCCTCGCCATTTGCCTGCGGTTGATTCCCTGAGCCGAGGGACATCGCTGCCTCTTCGTACGCCACCCACGCCCGCGCCGCCGTCACCGCCGCGCCGGGATCGGTGCCGGTAACCAGGGCATGATAGCGTGCGATCGGGTCGCCGCCGACATGCGCCAGCAGCCGATGTCTCGCTTCCGGAACGAAGCGGCCCAGTCCTTCCAGATACCACTCGAGTTCGGCCTGCGTGCCGAGGAACACCCCACGCATAATCAGGCCGGCAACCCGGCCGGGGTGCGTTTGCGCGTAGGCAAGCGCCAGCGCGCTACCCCAGGAGCCGCCGAATAGCAGCCATCTCTCGACCCGCAGATGCTTTCGCAGCGCTTCGATGTCCTCGACCAGATGCCAGGTGGTATTCGCCTCGATTGCACCGGCGGGCGTGGACTGGCCGCACCCGCGCTGATCGAACAGCACGATGCGATAGAACGCGGGGTCGAAGTAGCGACGGTGCGGCGGCCGGGTATGGCTGCCCGGCCCGCCGTGCAGAAAAAGCACGGGAAAACCGGCGCTGTTGCCGCTTTGTTCGAAGTAGAGCGAATGCAGGGCATCGACCGGAAGCCGGCTCCGCTCGAACGGCTCGATCGGAGGGTACAGGAAATCCGGTTCGGTCGTACGCAGATCCGCAGTACCGGCTGCGCGGAAGTTCACGAATTCTGCAGGCGGAAGACGATGGGCACGGTGACGGTGAGATCGCGCCCGCGCAGACCCTCGGGCGCCTGCGGCAGTGGCGAGGCGCGACGCACCATGTTCAGGGCCTCCTGGTCGAGCACGTCCCGCCCGCTGCTCCGGCCGAGCGCAATATCGACCACGCGCCCATCGGGAGCAATCTTGAGCAGCACTTCCGCCGTGCCCTCCCAGCCGCGGCTCCGCGCGATCCACGGGTATCTCTGATAGCGCCTGATCTGCGCGGAGAGCAGGCCGCTGTAGCGCTGGGTCAGCTCGTGCTCGGCCGCATCCGGCAAGCCGGCTGGCGCGGGCAAAGCTGCCGGAGGCGGCGGCGCGACTTTGGCCACCGGCGCCGGAGCCGTTTCCGGCGGGCGCACAACCGGAGGCGCCGGTTCCGGAACGCTCTGTGGCTTGACCTCGGCAGGCGGCGCGGGTTGCGACTCCGATCTCGGCATCGGTGGCTCGCGCTGGGCTGGCGGCTCGGGGCGAGGCTCGATATTCGGCGCCGGCGCGACCGGTTCCGGGGGGAGCGCGAGCCTCGGCTCAGGCACCGGCTCCGGACGCGGCACCTCCGCAGGCGGCGGAGCGGGTTGCGTCGTTGCGGGCGGCGTGGACCACTCCGGTTCACGAAGCACGGGCATGGGCGCCGGTTCGACCCGTGCTTCGCGTGGGACAACTTGTTGCGGTGGTGGCAGCGGTTCCGGCTGGGCGAGCGGGGGCGGCGTGACTCGCGGTCGAGGTTCGGGGCTCTCCCGGGGCGGGGCGACCCTTTCTCTGTTCTGAAGGTTCGGCTTCTCGTCGGGTATCGCGATCTCCACACGCAACACTTGCGGCGGCTCGATCTTGACCGACCGAAATCCGGGCACGAAGGCGATGAGCAGCGCATGCAGCAACACCGAGACGGCAAAAGCAACCTGGAACGGCCTTTCGCGGTACCACTCGGTGAACAGAACCGGCGGCGACAGGCCCGTGTCGAATACGGTGTCGGACATGTGTGAAGGCTAGTGCAAGCCTTTGAGGCGCGTAAAGTTTCGCCACAAAACTCATGAAAATCATGAGTCGGTTTTGCTGATTTTTCTCTGGGAGCCCGGGAACCGAGTTCCCAGAATTCCATCCGGACTCGGCACCTGAGAGCGTCGCATCGGGTGTCCCGGCTCCTGCGGCGGGAAGACCGTCGTAGTTCTTGTTCTGAACCGGCATTTTATTTCAACTCCAGAGGAGATGCTTCATGTGGACCAAGCCTGAGTACAGCGAAATGCGCTTCGGTTTCGAAGTGACGATGTACATCGCCAGCCGCTAAATTCGCGCGCGGGCGACGGAAGCCCCGATGAGGGGCTTTCGTTTTTTCATCCGTGCAAAAACGACGAGACGATGCGAATCAGAGTGCTGGGCTCCTCGGCCGGTGGCGGGTTCCCGCAGTGGAATTGCAACTGCCCCAACTGCGACGGCGTGCGCAAGGGCACGATCCAGGCGAAACCGCGCACCCAGTCGTCGATTGCAGTGTCCGACACAGGTGCCGACTGGGTGCTGTTCAACGCCTCACCCGATCTGCTGGCGCAGTTCCGCGCGTTCCCCGAGCTGCAGCCGGCGCGCGCGATCCGCGACAGTGCGGTGCGGGCGGTGCTGCTGATAGACGCGCAGATCGACCATACCACCGGATTGCTGATGCTGAGGGAGGGAAAGCCTCTTGAGATCTACTGCACGGACATGGCCCGCGAGGATCTCACCAGCGGCAATCCCCTGTTCAATGTCCTGCAGCATTATTGCGGAGTAAACTGGCACCGGGTGTCGATCAATCCGGGCAATCGATTTTCGGTGACCGGGGGAGGAAACTTGAGCTTCACTGCAGTACCGCTGAAGAGCAAGGCGCCGCCCTACTCTCCGCACCGCGATCATCCGCATGAGGGCGACAACATCGGCATTCGCATCGCCGATCCGAAGACGGGCAGGGTGTTCTTCTACGCCCCCGGTCTCGGCGAGATCGAGCCGCACCTCCGACCTTTCCTGGAAGAGGCGGATTGCCTGATGGTCGATGGCACCTTCTGGACCGACGACGAGATGATCCGCCTTGGCGTGTCGAAGAAACGCGCGCGCGAGATCGGCCATCTGCCGCAGTCGGGCGCGGGAGGCATGATCGAAGTGCTGAAGCCCCTGAAGGCAAGCCGCAAGGTGCTCATCCACATCAACAACACCAATCCCATCCTGAACGAGGAATCCCCGGAACGCCGCGTTCTGGAAGCCGCGGGCATCGAGGTTGCCTACGACGGGATGGACATCACGCTCTGAGGAGAAATGTCATGGGTGCCGCGGAAAAGCTTCCCTGGACCAAGCAAGAGTTCGAGCAGCAGCTGCGCGCAAAGGGCAGCCGCTATCACATCTACCACCCGTTCCACATCGCGATGAACGGCGGCCAATGCACCAGGGAGCAGGTGCAAGGCTGGGTATACAACCGCTTCTATTACCAGATCAGCATCCCGGTCAAGGATGCCGCGATTCTCGCCAACATGCCGGATCGCGACCATCGCCGGCAGTGGATCCAGCGCATCATCGACCACGACGGCACGCAGGCGGAAGAGGGCGGCATCGAGGCCTGGCTGCGGCTGGGCGAAGCCTGCGGCCTCAAGCGCGAGGACATCAAGTCTCTGAAGTACGTCCTGCCCGGCGTGCGATTTGCCGTGGACGCCTACGTCAACTTCGCTCGCCGCGCCCCCTGGCAGGAAGCTGTGTGCTCCTCACTTACCGAGCTGTTCGCGCCGGAGATCCACAAGAAGCGCCTGGAAAACTGGCCGCAGCACTACCCGTGGATCGAGCCGGAGGGCTACTACTACTTCCGCAAGCGCCTGTCGGAAGCGCGCCGCGACGTCGAGCACGGGCTGCAGGTCACGCTCGACTACTTCCGGACCAGGGAAGAACAGGAACGCGCGCTCGGAATCCTGCAATTCAAGCTAGATGTGCTGTGGACGATGCTCGACACCATGCAGCTCGCCTACGGAATCGGCGCGGCAGGTAAAGGCTGATCGAATGGCGTTGGACGAAAACACGGTGCTCGAGATCGGGCGTCATTACCGCTTTCAATGGGAGCCCGCGCAGCAGGCGCACGTGCTGCTGTACCCGGAGGGCATGGTCAAGCTCCCCGGCAGCGCGGGCGAAATCATGAAGCGCGTCAACGGCGCCGCTACGGTCGCCGACATCGTCGCCGACCTCGAACACGCATTTCCGGGCGCCGATCTCAAGGGCGACGTCATCGAATTTCTGGAGCACGCTCATGGAAAAGGCTGGATTCGTGCAAAACAGGGCTAACCCGCCGCTTTGGCTGCTGGCGGAGCTCACCTACAAGTGCCCGCTGCATTGCGTGTTCTGCTACAACCCGGTGGACTATGCGACCTACGGCGCCGAGTTGTCGACCGGAGACTGGCTGCGCGTGCTGCGGCAGGGCCGCGAGCTCGGTGCCACCCAGCTCGGCTTCTCGGGAGGCGAACCGCTGATGCGCGACGATCTCGAGACACTGGTTTGCGAGGCGCGCCGGCTCGGCTACTACTCGAACCTGATCACCTCCGGCGTAGGACTCAACGAGCAGCGCATCGCCGCCTTCAAGGAGGGCGGGCTCGATCATATCCAGGTCTCGTTCCAGGACTCGACCCGCGAGATGAACGATTTCCTGTCCAGCACCCGCACGTTCGAGCTCAAGCGCAAGGTCGCGAAGCTGGTCAAGAAATACGATTACCCGATGGTGCTGAACGTGGTGCTGCACCGGCTCAACATCGACCACGTGCAGCAGATCCTCGAAATGGCAGAGCAGCTCGAGGCGGAATACGTCGAGCTCGCCAACACCCAGTACTACGGATGGGCGTACGTCAACCGCGATCAGCTGCTGCCGAGCCGGGAACAGCTGCAGCGCGCCGAGGAAATCACCAACAGGTTCCGCGAACGGGTAGGCAACAGGATGAAGATCTACTTCGTCGTGCCCGACTATTATGAGAACCGGCCCAAGGCATGCATGAACGGCTGGGGGGCGGTGTTCCTGACCGTCACCGCCGACGGCCTTGCCCTGCCCTGTCATGAAGCGCGCATGCTGCCGGGGCTGACTTTCCCCAACGTGCGCGAGCACGAGCTGGGCTGGATCTGGAACGACTCTCCGGGCTTCAATGCGTATCGCGGCGACGCCTGGATGAAGGAGCCGTGCCGCTCCTGCCCGGAGAAGGAGAAAGACTACGGCGGCTGCCGCTGCCAGGCCTACATGCTGACCGGGGAGGCGGCCAACGCCGACCCGGTGTGCGACAAGTCGCCTTACCACAAGCTGGTCACCGACGCAGTCGAGCGCGCCCAGAGTCCGCGGCCGCACGCCGAGGCCAAGCCCGTCATCCTTTTTCGGGACGACAAGAACTCTCGCAGCCTCGCCGGCCGCGAGAAAACGCCCGTGGCATGAACGCTCCGCAGGGCGTCGCCACGCCCCGCGCGATTCGCGCCGCCGGCCTGACCAAGCGCTACGGGGACGTGCTCGCCGTGGACTCGCTGGATCTGGAGATCGCCCCCGGCGAGTTCTTCGGTCTGCTCGGGCCCAACGGCTCGGGCAAGACCACCACCATCCACATGCTGGCGACCCTCATTCGGTCGACTGCGGGTTCGGCGCAGGTCGCCGGCTTCGACGTCGCGCGCGACGCGGTGCGGGTGCGAGAGGCGATCGGGCTCGTGTTCCAGGAGTCCGCCCTGGATCGCTCGTTGACGGTGGCCGAAAACCTGCGCTTCGCGGGACTGCTGCAGGACCTGCCCGCGCGGCTCATCGCCGAACGCTCGCACGAACTGCTCGAGCTGTTCGGGCTCGCCGACCGTCGCCACGCCCCGGTCGCAACGCTCTCCGGCGGAATGCGCCGGGCGCTCGACATCGTGCGCGGCGTGATCCATGAACCGAAGGTGCTGTTTCTCGACGAGCCCACCATCGGCCTCGACCTGCCCAACCGGCGTCGCATCTGGCGCTTCATCGAAAGACTGCGTGCGCGCACCGG
>Ga0070741_10002154_pt1 | contig 54729 bp, 48 predicted proteins | sample Coa_R1_4_FD_66440 | JGI IMG/M metagenome (GOLD analysis project Ga0070741, IMG submission 66440) | Surface soil microbial communities from Centralia Pennsylvania, which are recovering from an underground coalmine fire - Coalmine... | ecosystem: Environmental > Terrestrial > Soil > Unclassified ... | reverse complement strand
CTCGGCTGGGTGCCAGCCCACAAATTCGAAGAAGGTATTCGCGAAACCGTGCGCTGGTACTTGGATAACCAGGCTTGGGTCGAGCAGGTCTCGGGAGCTAAATAAAGCCAAACAACAACAGATCGATTGCCGGAGTTCTTTTGCTCTCCCTTTGGCAGATCACTCAACCCAGTGTGCCCCTTTTGTTCCCAGCTTCAGGCTCTGCTCAAGATTCCTCAACTTCCTCAGTTCCTTTCGAGAGGCGTTCGGGTTTGCCTATACCCAGCTTCTCCATTAGCTCATAAAGAGTGGGCCGGCTGATCCCCAGTTCGATAGCGGCCGGAGCGATTTTGCCCGCATGCTTTCTAAGGGCTTTTTGGACCACCTCGCGTTCGGCGCTCTCCCGAGCGTCCTTAAGATTCAGAACTTGAGAGCCAGTGGAAAGAAACTCCAGTTCCAGGTCCCGAGCTGCAAGGCGTTTGCCCTCGGACATGATCACGGCACGCTTGATGCGATTCTCCAGTTCGCGCACGTTTCCCGGCCAGGTGTGCGCGTTGAGAGCTTTGACAGCGTCTTGTGCGAAGGTCAGTCTATCTTTGCCGTTGGCGTAAGTGTTTCGGCGCAGGAATTCTTGGGCCAGGAGAAGGACGTCTCCCGAACGTGCGCGGAGAGGCGGCAAGGTGAGCGTCACCACGGCGAGCCGGTAGTAAAGATCTTCTCGAAACCGGCCTTCGGCGATCGCTTTTTTGAGATCCACGTTAGTAGCCGCAATCACACGCGTATCCACCTTCACCTCAGCCCTGCCGCCCACGCGCTCAATGCGCTGCTCTTGCAAGAAGCGTAGGAGCTTAACCTGAAGTTGCAGCGAAATCTCCCCGATTTCGTCCAGGAAAAGTGTCCCGCCGCTGGCGGTTTCAATCCTTCCTTTGCGCTGCACATGGGCTCCGGTAAACGCGCCCTTCTCATGACCGAAGAGTTCGCTCTCGAGTAATGTCTCCGGGATTGCGCTACAGTTAATCGCCACAAAAGCAGCCTCCTTGCGAGTCGAGCGGCGGTGGATTGCCTGGGCAACCATTTCCTTGCCAGTCCCACTCTCTCCCAGAATGAGGACCGGTGCCTCGGTCGTGGCCACCTTGCGGATACCATTGAAAATCTGTTGCATCTGCGGACTGGTGCCCAGCAGCCCCTCGAAGGTGTCGGTGCGAAGGCGAGATTGCAGTTCCTGGTATTCATGCTCGAGCGTAGCAACGTGGAAGGTTCGTTTGAGGATCAATTTCAACTCGTCGAGCTGAACTGGTTTGCTTAAGAAATCGTAGGCCCCTGAGCCGATAGCCGTAAGGGCGTTGCTCTTCTCACTTTGTCCCGAGACGATGATGACCTTGGTAGCTTGATTGATGCTCAGGATTTCCGGCAGAAGCGCCAAGCCCTCTTCCGGAGTAGACGGATGCGGTGGAAGTCCCAAATCGAGCAAAACCACGGGAGGCCGGTGTTCGCGAACCAGTTCTAAGGCACTGGCTCGATTGTCGGCCATAAATACTTCATATTCGGGTGCCAGCGCCCATTTAGTTTGCGTACGAATCTCCTGGTCATCCTCGACGATTACCAACTTAGGCTTCATGGCTTCCTGGGTTCCGTTCCGGCCAGCGGCAACAATACGCGAAAGGAGGTTCCCCTGCCAGCCTCGCTTTCCACTTCAATTTTGCCGCGGTGGGCTTCGACGATCATTTTGCAATGGAACATCCCGATTCCGAGACCCCTTTGTTTTGTGCTTTTGAATGGGCGGAACAGTGAGCGTTGAATGAACTCGGGACTCATGCCGCAACCTTGGTCAGCCACGCTCAGCACAATCCAGCCGTTGCGCTGGCTCGTCTCAATGCGCACCTTGCCGCCGTTGGGCGAGGCCTCCTGGGCGTTGAGCAGGAGGTTGATCAGCACTTTGCGGACCTGCACCGGATCCAGTGACGTGCTAGGAATCTTGCCCAACTCCATCTCGATCTCGATCCCGGGAGCCGTCTCATGAAATTTGAGTAGATCGGCCACAACCTCGTTGAGATTGCAATCCGAAGGCTGCAGGGCCAGATCATGGCGCAGCACCGTTAAACGCGAGATCAACTGATCAATGTGGGCAACGGTTTTGGAGATTCCGCGAAGCGCATCCTCTCGAAATTCCGGATCCTGGTAATGCACCGGCAGGTTGTGCAGCATGAGCGAGAGGGTGGAAGCGGTGTTTTTGAGGTCGTGCACAAAAAACGCCGACATCGCCTGGAAAGCCTCCAACTGCTTGGACTGTGAAAGCCGTTGGGCTAGTTGGTTGTTGAGCAACCCGGACGCCGCCTGGTTGCTGGCGCATTGAAGCAATTCAAAGTCCTGAACTGTAAAAGGCACGGCACCTACTCGATCACCCACGACTAGAATTCCCAGGAGCTCACCGCCGGCCATCATGGGCACGCAAAGCCGGCTCCCCCCGCGCGCAAATTCACTCGGATGAGCGCGACGGAGCCCTGCCGCCCACGGTTCCCCGGAGGCATCAATATCGATCGGCTCGCGCTGATTCTGTAAAGCCTCGGTCAGATTGGTAAGTTCTTGGGGCGTCAGCAAGAGATCCACGTCCTCGGTTTGGAGCAGCGATGTTGAAGCGCCAAGAAACACCCGCTGCATATCGCGGTCCAGGACCCAGATGGAAACCGAGAGCGCTTGAAAGATTTCAGATACCAGCCTGACGACTGCTTGGCAAAGATCCCTTTGCTCGACGCGCCGTGTAGTCCCCTCAGTGAATATCCTCCAAACGGTCCGGTAATCATGCAGCGGCCGCTGAAAGTGGCGGCTGGCAAACTGCTTGATGCGGAGACGAACGTGATCAGAAAGCAGCACCACTGCCAGGACAACGAGCGCAAGCAGCACCAAAAAGGCCTTCACCTCGAACGTAGTATCGCCTCCCAAAAGAGCTACAATCCGGGCGAGAATGCCCACGACTATCAGGTATGCGCCCGCAAGCGCGAGCGTGATCGAGTTCTGAAGCAGGGATTGGGACGGGTAAACCCCTATTTCAAAATGGCCAACTCGAAGCAGTGAGCGGAACATCAAGAGGCACGCGACCAGGAGAGCTGCGGAGTTAAAATCATTTTGGGCCAGGCTGATGCTCTTGAATAGTAGCAGTTCCGTACCCGTGTAGATTCTGACCGCGAACAGCACGCTCAGCCCCAACACGATAAACTTGACTCGCCAACGCATCGTGCCGACCGAGGCACGGAAGGTCGCCTCCAGATTCATGAGGACCAAAATCCAGGTGATCACCAGCAAAATGTTGAGCACAAACCCAGCGAACCCCACGCGCAACATCCATCGGCCCCCGGGCTCAGCGACCGCAGAAACCAATTGTTGGCGAAACGCCAAGCAGCAAGTCAGGGGAACGAACAGCGACAGGAGCAGAAACAAACGCCAGCGCTGCAAAAACTCCGTGTGGTTACCGCGCCCGTAAGAAAGGCTGAAGAACAACCAAATCGCCGGCAATAGTGCCATGCAGGTGAAGGCCCAAGTTTCCCAGCTTACCACCTGGCCCGGCAAAACCGAATCTGCGGCCATGCCCGAGCAAAACCCCTCCAGCGCCAAGACCAGCATGCCCAGTCCGAATGACCAACGAACCAGCGAACGGTTGGCCTTGAACAAGGTGAAGACCGTAATCGTGGCGGAAGAGATCGAACCCAAAAACGCCAGGCTAAAGCCGAATGACATAGACTGTTTGGAACTGGCTCAGCGCGACTTGAGACCAGTCCATTCTGGTCCGCAGCCCCGGACCGATGCAACGCCAAACGCGGAAAAGAAACAAAGAAACAAGGAAACGGAACGAAGGAACGCAACCTGGTCGCGGGTTTACGGTGTACGCAAAAATGGCAGGACCGTAGGGTCCTGCCGTGAGCCGGAGTTGGATTAATAAAAGGGTTTAACGCTTGGCGTTAATCCGGCGACGCAGGCTCTCCACGCCAACCAGCCCGAAACCAAGCAATGCCACGGTCGCTCCGCTGTCGGGCACCGAGACCCTGTGATCAGAACTCACCAATCCCGGTGTAAACGTATCCACGAGCGTTATCGAATATGGACCCGCGAGGGTCCCGTCAGTTGATGGTGAGCCGCCGAATAGAGTGTTTGCTGGATCAACCAGCACCTTGGCTGAAGCGGTGCTGGTCCCATTCTCGAAAAATGTAGAATTCACAGTGCCAGAAGACGGACCAAAGCCGCTATCGCTGAATTTTACGATCAGGTTCCCGTTGCCAACCACGTTGGCCATTACACCAAGATCCAACTGAGGAGAGGTTGCCGTGCCAAGTAATGGCTTCGTGTCGCCCGCAGTGATGGCAAAAGTCCATCCGTTGATTGTTCCAATCCAGGCGACCTGCCCTGCGGCAGAACTCAGGTCCTGACCGCTGCCGTCTGCAACAATAATGTCGGAAGACCCGCTGATGAGCTCCAACTCCGCGGTTGCGCGTGCGGCGGCCGGAATTAGCGCCAAAGACAATGCGATAATAATCACTACAGACGTCGGTCGAGATATCATTTTCATGTAAACTTTTATTTTACCCGGTTTCGACTACCGGTTAAGCGCAGTGCTCTTTTACAAAACTAAGCAAGAACTGAACCAACCTCCTTTGTTTGGGGGCTAATTATGCACAACACCTTCATGTTTAATCTATTAGCGTTAGATGCTCTGCGAGCTGAGATCGGTGTCTTACATCCCCATTATGTAAGTAATTCCGACGCGCAAAACATTAGACCTGCATGAAAGGCTTCCTAATACCACCTAAATCGACGAAATCTGGGAAGTGTAAAACCTACCGACAGCGGCAACAGCTCACTTCAGCTCAAGCAGGATTTTTTTGGCGTCATCAGCGAGTTTTGGCTGAATTTTTAAAGCCAAAGCTCGTTCAAGCGCGACCTTGCTCTCTTTTGCCGCTTTCAGGCGGTATTGCGACAATCCTAGGTAATAGAAAAGTTCCGGGTCTGCTGGGGATATTTGGGCGGAGCTGTCAAGAAGCAGTTGGGCAGCTCGTGCGTAGTCTCCCTTGCGGTACTCAAGGATTCCCAATGCACCGGCCAACTCCGCATCGTGTGGAAACGACTCACGCGCTTGGGCCGCGAGCTGATACCCTTTCGAATCGTCCGGAATTTTTCGAGCGTAAATAATCGCCAAACTCCTAATGGCCGGAGAAAAGAGTGGGAAGCGTGTAAGGATCCGCTGGTAGGATTGAGCTGCCTGGGAATAGCTGCCGCTGTTTTCGTCGAGGCGCGCCAGCAAAGCAAGGGCGGGGACTGAGATTGGCTCAGCCGTGAGACATTTCTCAGCCTCCGCTCGAATAGTTTGGCCCACCGCGGGATCACGTCTGCCGGAAGAAAACTTCAGGAAGCGGGCGGCATCTTCGGCGTGCATGTTTCCCGGATTGGCAATAGCCTGACGCATGGCACCCTCCGCATCCGATTCACGTCCGACACTATAGTACGCCCAGGCTAGGTCGTAAGCGATCTCTCCGTCATTGGGAAGTTGATGCGCGCCAGACTCAAGCAGGCTGGTCGCCCATTTGAAGTCGCCGGACAGAAAAGCGAGTCGGCCGAGTAGTGCGGAGATATGGGGATCGTTGGGTGAAAGGGAATGGGCCTTTTTTGCAAGATGTAGGGCAGCAGAGGGATCCGCAGACCGGTCAGCAGCTAAGAGTCGGGCAAGCCTGATCAGGAGTTGAGGGTTGTCGGGATTGGATTTAAGGGCCTGTTCTAGGGATTGCCTGGCCGCGCTTAGATTTCCGTCATGCTCTTGCAGTGCTGAGAACCGGCAGAGGGCGATTGGATCGTTGGGGAAGTCGTGTAGAAAGGCATTCAGCTGCGCTTTGGCCTGAGGGTCGGCTGACTCAGGTTCCATGGCAAGCAGAGCCAAACGACGGCGTGCCTCCTGTTTACCGGGGAATTCTGTCGGGGACTGGACCGCTTGTTCAAGGGCGAGCCGTGCAGGGCCCTCCTCGAGAAGCATGTAATGCACCATACCGAGGTGGTATTGGATTTCTGGGTCGCCGAGGCGTTTGGCCGCGCTTTCCTCGATAATTCCTAGTGAGCGCACGTATTCGCCCCGTTTGAAGAGGATCCATCCCAAGGTATCCGCAACGGCGGCATCGTTTGGAAGCAAGCGTCGAGCTCTTTCAGCGAGCTGGTAAGCCTTTGTCAGGTCAGAAAAGTGCTCGGAGTACAAGTAGGCCAGGTTATTGAGAGCCAGACTGAAATTGGGATTGGCGGCCAAAAGCTTCTCGTAGGCTTCACGAGCGGCGGAGTAATTCTTTAAACGCTCTTCGATGATCCCGACCTGCATTCGAGCCGCGACATCGTTGGTTTTGGCCAGGAAGGTGTTTAAACGATCCAGAGCTTGCTGCTGTCGATTCGAGGAAACGTAGAGGCTGGCTAGCAGGAGATACGGAGTCCTCAGTCCGGAATCGAGTTCAATGCTCTTTAAAAGAGCCGTTTCGGCCTGGGCGACCTCGGCTGAAGCCCCCGGAGTGGTTGTGAGCGAAGGCTTTTCAGCGGACGATCCCGTCGTCGCGGCCAAAGAATCTGCTTTGGCCAAATGAACTTTAGCCAGGAGAAGCCGAACCTCCGCTGAAGAGGGGTTGGCTGCGACCTGCTGGTTGATCCGGTCGAGAGCCTCAGAGTAGCGCTTGGCAATCAGATCCAAGTCAATCAGCTGTTCCAGCGCGGGGAGAAAGTGCGGGGACAATTCAAGGGCGCGCTCAAAGGCTTTGCGAGCTTCATCCGGCTGTTTCTGGGAAACGAGCACGGACCCAAGGATGAGGGGCACCTCCGGGCTTTTGGGAAAACGCGCTTGCATGCGACGGCAAGTATCCACAGCCTGTTCGGGCTCCTTCTGGATTAGATAAGCATTTGCCAAGAGAAGGTAAGCTTGTGGCAGATCGGGATGTTTTTTGAGCAACTCGGTCAGGGAGGTGAGCGCGGCGAGGGTTTCGCCTTTGCGAAGATTTAGATTGGCCAAGAGAAGGATGGGGTCAGCAAAGTTCGGGTCCAAGGCGAGCGCCCGGTTGAGAGCGGAAGTCGATTTGGCAATGTCACCGGCCGTCAAATAAGCCCGTCCGAGCTGGAATAGGACTTGAGGGGAGCGCTGGTAGATGGCCGCCATGCGCTCGAACTGGACAACGGCCTGGGTATTTTCGCCTTTGGCCAGTTTTAATAGACCGCTGAGCAGAAGCGCGTCATAGTCGGAAGGACTGCGGGCGAGGACGTGTTGCAAACAGGTCTCGGAGTCCACAAAGCGTTTCTGTTGAAAATCCATCTCGGCGAGTCGGTTCCATGCTGGGAGATAATCGGGGGCCCTTTTGGTGATCTCCTCCAACATGCTCCTGGCGGAATCCGGGGCACCGGTGCGGAGCTTGAACTCGGCGTATTTCAAACGTCGAGCCGAGCGGATGGGAGAGAGCTCCGCTGCGGCTTTAAAGGCGAGCTCAGCATTGGTCAAGTCATTATGGATCAGCTGAAGGCTGGCAAGAGCCATGTTAGCCGCGGGCGACTGCGGGTCGAGCTGCAGAGCGTGCCGCACCTCGAGCTGCGCATTGGTTGCGTCGATCTGTTTGAGATAGAGAATTGCCAGGGCGGTGTGATAACTGGCCCGCTCGGTATCGCCGTCGCGCAGGGTAGCGATTTGTGCGGCCATTTGCAGCGCCGGTATGCCAGGAGGGCAGGAGTCAACGAGAATGGCCAACGCGTCTTCCTGCCCGGGACTTCTTTTTAGGACCCAGTTTGCTTCCCGGTTGGCCAGATTCCGATCCTGCAGAGCAGCGCCAGCGAGGCCCAACTGAAGATGGGCCTGAAGGTTTTCGGGGTCAAGGTCGAGGGTCTTTTGCAAGAACGAGCAGGCCCGGGACCATTGGCCTTCCTCCTGATAAATGGTGCCCAGTTGGCGAAGGGCGACCGGCTGGAGTGGCATGGCCTGAAGAACTTTTAGGTATTCGATTTCAGCGCTGTCATACTCTTGAGACGAGAAAAGGCGGTCAGCCCGGGCGAGGTGGCGAGTGGCCTGATACTGTTTGGAACAACCGCTGGACAGCAGGATCGAAAGCACACCGGCCAGGAAAAATGAAAAGAGATTCCAGGGATATAACATTTCAGGCGGCAGCTAATGGGCTAATGGGGAACATGAGAAGCTGCCTGCTCGGAGCGGCGCAGCAACCATAGAAAAGCAAACAGCGGAATCAGAGAGGCCAGGAAGAAAAGCGGACCACCGTGCCGATGTATTGGAGAGTCGATCATGTGAGGGCCAATATGCACACAGAGCTGGCCGATAGTGCAAATGCGCAGTGCATTCCTGAAAATGCCCAGAGGAACAACCAGCAGACAGATGGCGGCCCTCTTCCAGGGAGTTCTTAAAAAAAGCTCCCCCGCCAGCAGGCTCGTGATAAACAGCACGAGAGTCGAATGGATGCCGCTGCATTCAGGCGCCACCTCGAGGCGAATGCCTGGCAACTGGAATTTGAGGCCCTCTCGCACGACCGGCATGCCAGTCAACCCAAACAGAACCTGAGCGCTAAGAGCCGAGCCGTATTGAAGGAAGGTCTCGATGAACGCAGTCAACCAAACCGGCAAAGGAACCATAAACATCAAAAATGCCATCGGGAAGGCCAGCTGATTCACTACCTGCCGGTTAAGGCAGAAGCAGCAGATTGCGATCAGGAGCAAAACAAATGAGAGACTGGTGCAGGTCAGGTATGCGGGGAATGCAGAGCCTGAGTTAGCCGCGCCGAGCGGAAAACGAAGCCAAAAGCCGGCGAGGACAGCGACACCCGCAATGGCAAGGAGCCAAGCCCTTCTTCGATCCGGAGAAGTGCCCGTCCTAAGTTCAGGCCTTTTAAACAGGACCAGATATCCGCAGATAAAGGGTATCAGAAGGATGTGCGAAAAGAGCTCGCTCGTCAGAGCAAACCTCATCAAATCGTAAAGGGGCCTTGCAAAGCAAATACAAAGCACTGCTGCCAAGACCGCCAGAAGTTTGACCTGACCATCACGCGTCGATGGAAGCTTATCGGTTCCAGGCTCGACCTCCTCAATGACCGCTTTTGGTTCGGACTTCTGCAAAACTACATTTATATCTCAAATAAACCCAGCGACCGCAATTCTATTCGAGCTGAAGTACGGTCCTGTGAGCCGCAGAGCAAGAGGCAGGTCAGAAATGGTAACCCAAAGTCAGACCACTTTGAGTGGTGTCGTAGTTATACAAGGCGCTTTTCGACGAATTATAGGAAGCTTGATAAAAGATCGAAGCAGTTGCTCTTTTGAAAAAGACCGTGCTAAGGCTTACCGAAAACGACGTAGTATTGTAGCTGTCTATATTGTTGGCGACCGGCCCACTCGTGGTGGCATGAAAATCGGTGGTGTTGTAACCCCCAGAAACACCTAAAAAGAACCTTTTCAGCAGGCGCTGATTGAGGCTGGCGTTGAAGCCCGTTACCTCCGAGCTTGCTCCTTGCAAGTAAGAAGGGCTGACGGAACGACTGGCGGTCAAAGAAAAACTGGTCGGTTCGAACAGCTGGTATTGGGCTGCGACCGAAAAAATTGGCGAGAGCAGGTCAGAGGCTCCCGAGGTGAGGAACTGCTGGTCGTTCAGGCCGCCGTTCACCAGTAAGCGCAGCCGATTCCCCACCTTCCAGCTTACCCTCCCCAGTAGCTGCTCCGAGGTCATATCCGGACTGCCCGTCAGATTATCGTAGGTGAAACCGGCTCCCAATCCCGCTTCAAGAGAAGGATTGAAATGGTAATTCAACCAATCCAAAGTCGTCCATTCGCGCATGTTGGTCAGCGCTTCCGTCGCAACGGTTTGGTCAATGAAACGGAAATTTTGCCCGGCTGACAGGCTGAGAGACATTCTGCTGTTAAATTGGTAGCCGGCGGTCAAGGCGGTGGAGTATGTTTCCTGGTCGGTTTGAGCTCCCGTCTCGACCAAGGGCTGTGAAGTGAGGCTGTAGCTCTGGCCAAGGCCAAAGCTCCAATCCTGGTAAGTAGTCGCGCCGTTCAAGCTGACTAAATGATCGGTGCCGTCTTTAAATTGTTTGGAAGAATAAAACCTGAGGGCAGGCGTATAGTCGAGCGTCCAATGGGTCCCCAGGGCCAGCAGAATGCCGGGTGAAACTTCGTTGATTAAGGTGTTTCCTTGCTGACCGGGCGAAGCCTGCACACCGTTCCCATACGAAACCTGGTAAGTAAGATGCGGGGAAAGTTTAACGGGGCCCCACCGGAACGGAGAGGCTGCACCGGATGGCCCAATACCCGCGGCCGAAGGAGTAAAAAGTTGGCTTGTTCCAGCGACCGGAACTCCCGGTGTTCCCGGATTAGCGGGGCCGGCTACTTGCAGAGTCTCGTTGGTTGTGAGTCCAAGAGTGGGAATACTTGCCGGAGGTGCGTTCGTCGCGGTTTCATCGCCCGCATTCTGACCGAACGCGGATGCCGCCGAAAGCATGGTGAGGAAAACAGCAGCGGCAATGTCGGATTGAGGTATTGGGCCTCGTGACCGGCACAGTTGTTTCGGCTGCCTTTTAGGACGCATTGCCAAGTGCGAACCCGAGTTGCATTCGAGAGCTTTTATACATGGGTCGTATTTGCTCAAAGGCACGGCAGTTTGTTCGAATTGCAATGAGGCTGTAAAGCTCAACCTCGTGCTAAAGGTGAAGTTTACCAGATTCAGGCCTCAGGATTTAAACAGAGGTCTGCACGTGATGCGAGGCTTGCGGGATCCACCGAGCCAAGGAGTGCTCGAGGGCATCGTGCACGTGCCGTAGCTTAATGCCGGTGCAGAGCAGTTTTGATACGTCGAGGATGCAGTCGGAACAGGGCTCCTGCCCCTCGAACCTGGCAGATGCATCGTCGTACAAGAGCAACTCGAACCGGCCCTGCGGCTTAAGTTTCCGCTGAATTAATTGGGCAATTTCATGAGTACAAACGGCACCTGGATTTACAACGTTGTACGTTCCGAAAGGCGCCTGGCGATCCCACAGTTCCAGGCAGGCGGCGACGCAGTCGTCGACCTGTGAACAAGAGTTGATGGCGTCACGAAATCTTGCCCGGTCACGCAATTGGGTTAGAAAATTACGAGGCTCGTCGGCCTCATTGAAAGGCAATTGAAAGCGCCAAACATAAAGGCGTTGTTGGTCCTGGAGAGCTTCCTCGGCCAAAGCTTTCGTGCCGCTATAGAAGGTGCACGGCGCTGATTTGAAGCAGAAGTTCGGTTGATCCAACTCGGAATATCCCCGGAAGCACTCGGGATGATGGACGAACATTTCTCGAATCACCGGCCGGCTCAGATCCTCCTCAATTTTGAAGCCACCATTATGGATGACCTTGGCCCCAGTGTAAATATTACCAGAGGAAATATGGGCCCAAGGAACTCCAACGCTGGAACAAACGCGGGCAACAGTTTGGGGCAAGAGCGTGTTGGATTGGAGCATCTCCAGACGCTCAAGCTCGTCGGGATTTCCATTGAGTTTTTGGGCCGAATCGGCGGCGTTGATAACAAAATCCGGCTGCATCTTGCGCACGTAATCGAACAGGAACTCGAAGCGAGTATAATCGAAGGCGTTCCTCGATAGAGGCACAAAAGTATCTTTTCGGCGGCGCAGAGCGCGAGCAAAAGCCTGGCCGACGTAACTGGTTGCTCCCAATAACAGAATCATGGGTGTTCCTTTAAAAGCGACTGGAGCGGCGGCATCTCAACCAACGCGCTGGCGGAGGCTTGCGACTAAGCGGCTAAAGATTCTCCCAACTGTTCCACGATGACCCGGCCAATCTCGAGAGCGGCAGTAGCCGCCGGAGACGGAGCGTTGCAAATGTGAACAGCGTTCCCCTTTTTGACGATTAGAAAATCGTCGACCAAACCGCCATCCCGGCGCAAAGCCTGGGCCCGTACCCCTGCGGAGCTGGGCACCAGGTCATCGGACTGCACTTCCGGAATCAGGCGTTGGAGGCTACGAACGAAAGCGGCCTTGCTGAAAGAGCGATGCATTTCCTTGAGACCTTCCCTGGCATTCTTAGCCGCCAACCGCCAGAATCCGCCGTAAAACATGGTATCGGCAAAGTCCCTCAGGTTAAAGGCCGTGCGGTGATACCCTTCTCGTTTCAAGCTCAGAACGGCATTGGGACCGGCGTGGACACTCCCGTCGATCATTCTGGTGAAATGAACACCTAAAAACGGGAAATCCGGATTCGGAACAGGATAAATGAGATTCCTGACCAGTGATCGGCGCTCGGGCTTTAGTTCATAATACTCGCCGCGGAAGGGCACGATCTGCGCCTCCGGGGCGGCTCCTGTAAGCTTCGCCACCCGGTCGCTTTGAAGTCCGCAGCAATTGACCAAGTGTCGGGACGCAAACCGGCCCACATCGGTCTCCACGAGTGCCGATCCATTGCCGAGTTGGACACCAGTAAGTTTGGTTCCCAGGCGGAGTTCGCCACCCTTGGTTGCGATCAACTCCGCCAGTTTGCGGCAAACCGCCGAATAGCTGACGATCCCAGTCGAAGGCACGTGCAACCCTTCCAAACACCGCACATGTGGCTCAATCTTCTTGATCTCTTCCGGCTGAAGCTTGTGAACCGTCAGGCCGTTTTCCTGTCCTCGTTTGTACAACTTCTCCAGTTGTGCCAGCTCTGCCTGTTCCGTGGCGATAATGACCTTTCCGCAGATATCAAAAGGAATTGAATGTTCTTTACAGAATTCCAGCATCTTTCGGTTACCCTCCCTGCAAAGCTTCGCCTTGAGGCTGCCGGGCTTGTAGTAAATCCCGGAATGGATGACCCCGCTGTTGCGTCCGGTCTGGTGCCGCGCCCAGTCATCCTCCTTTTCGAGTAAAAGGAGCCGAATTCCAGGTTTGGTTTGAAGCAAGGTCCAAGCCACCGCCAAACCGACGATACCTCCGCCGACAACGCAGTAGTCGTACGCTACGTTAGCTTGAGTTTTCATCTGATTATCGAGGGTATGCCGAAATCTTCAGCAGCCGGAGCTGAGATGTGCGCGACTCAGGAGAGACGCACTCATGGCGAAGCTAATTCTCTTGAGGCCGCACCCGGCGCAACAATGCATGTTCGGACAGAACGCGGGCCGCCTCTGCAACTTCGCTAAAGCGAAGGTTGGCTCGTTCAGCGATATCCAGAAGCGTATTTTCACCGTCCGAAAGGTTCAGCACCCACATAATAGCCTCCGCAAAGATCCTTCCCCCCTTCCCGCCCATTTGGCCATAAAGGCCGCGGCGCCCTAAGTGGGGTTCGCACTTTGGGTGGAGGTTGATGTACCGGTCGTCCTTCTCGAGCACTTCCAGGACTGATAAAATCCTGAAAACGGACTCGCCAAGAGCTATCGGTTTGACGAATTGCAGATTGTCAGCGGAGGTATGGTTTTCGGGGTACTCCTCGTTGGGCGTACGCATCAAACAACCCACTGCCAAGTTGAAGCCGGGCGAGCAATACTGCCGCTCGTCACAGCCGTAAGGAGTAAAGGGCCTCATCTCATACTGACTGCCCGACAATCGCAGACAATGCTCCATCGCCCGATCGATCGCGCTGTTTCCTCGCCGACTGCGCTTGTAGGTGAATTTTCCAGGATCTCCAACGCAAGAAAGCACCAATCCATGCTTGATCCTGGGAACAACAACTTCATTCATTGAGAGCCAAGCGATGGTGCCGATGGTCGCCGGAACCCATAAAAACCTGTATGAATAGCGCAACGATGCCCCATTCAGAAGCTGAGCGACCTTCGCTGCGACAGCCATGCTCGACAGATTATCATTACATAGCGACGGATGACATGAATGCGCCGAAATGATAATCTCGTCATTAGTTTGCCCCTGCAGCCTGAGTTCGCCAAAGCTGAGATGTCCAGGGGCTAAAGTCGAATCGATGCAGACTTCATAATCATCCTCGGGCATCTCTTGCCATTGCCGATGCGGCAAACAAAAGCCCCAGGTCTCTTTATAATAGGAGGTGCGATAAGGGATCAGGTCTGGAGTTTGAGGCAGAGTAAATACACGGTCTTTCAATTCCGCTTTGCTCATTCTCGTCTTCACGGGAATGCTGTAATTGACCACGTGCAAATTACTCTGCTGAAAATCGATAACCCGTTGGCCTTTGGAGTTTTTGATGTACGCGTCACGAATGTTCCATTCCTTGGGGATCGTCCAATCGAAAACCTGGGTGCCAGTTGGGATTTCATGGACCGAGACGGGCACATGCTTTTGCAGGGCTTTAAAGCTCCGCCGTAGTCCGTCACCCGTAATGCTGCGACAGAATGGGTACAACTCGGACACGAGTTCAAACACTTCTTGCCCGATTACATCGGTGTTTGGATTTTGCAAAACTGCCCCCAAGGTATCGGTCATGGAACTCCGAAAGCGTGTTTTAAACAAGTTTTCCCTGGGTCGTCCTGGCGTCGAGACGCCGTCTTCCACGGCGGACCGGAGGTCCGCCGCGACGCAAGGCCAATATCAAAACAGGGGTCAAGAAAAAGTAGATGCCTTTATGTCAAAAGCGGCCAGGCGGAGTCTTTTTCCGAGATACTGGATACCACCATCGGCCATCTAATCTGCAAGCGAGGATCATTGTAGGGAATTCCCGACGACGCATCGGGTTTATAGAACTCGCTAATTTGATAAAATACCTCGGTGTTGTCAGCCAAGGTCTGCAATCCGTGGGCGAACATTTTGGGAATATAAAGCGCCCGATGATTTTCAGCGCTCAACTCCACACCGAAATGCTGCAGGTAGGTCGGAGAATCCGGACGCAGATCAACGATGACATCGTAAATGGCACCGGCCGTACAGCGAACGAGCTTCACCTCCCAATCAGGAGCACGCTGGAAGTGAAGCCCACGAAGAGTGCCTTTCTGGCGGCTCATTGAAGCACTGCACTGGACGAAAACATCGACGAGGCCATGTTCCTTGAACTCGCGCGCACAAAAGGTACGAGCGAAAAAGCCCCGCGAGTCTTCGTGAAGCTCAAGGTCGACGATGAAGGCACCCTTCAACTTTGTCGGAATAAACCTCATGTTGTGCGCCAGAAGAAATGCTCGTCAATCTGCTGGGTTCGAATCAAGTATTCCAACTCCTTGAGACGTGTAAAGGCACGATGCTGAAAACCTTCGGTCTTCATGTCAATGAGCTTGAACAAATCGCATAGCTGTCGAGCTCCGCGCTGAGCGTCCCAAGCGCATTTAAAGGTCGGCAAATGCCGCTGGATTTTGTCAAAAGACACGCGATAGCTGCGATTATCCGCGCTGGGCGCACCAAAACTGACGCTGCACTCGGGAAACACTTTGCCGACAATCTCGGCGACTTCACGAACTCGATAATTCTGCTTTGTATCGCCGACGTTAAAGACCTGGTTATGGATGGCCTCCTTCGGGGCTTGCAGCACGGCGATGATGGCCTGGGCGATGTCGAGGCCATGGACCAAGGGGCGCCAGGGCGTGCCATCGCTTGTCATTTTGATCTGCCTGGTGGTCCAGGCTAAGCCGGCAAGATTGTTCAGCACGATGTCAAATCGCATGCGTGGCGAGGCACCGAAGGCGGTGGCATTACGCATGTAAACCGGGGAAAATCGGTCGTCGGCGATCTTTTTCAGGTCACGTTCAACCAATGTTTTGCAGACGGCATAGGCAGTTTGTGGGTTGACGGGCGATTCTTCATTGACGTAGTCCGCGTCGGAAACACCGTAAACACTGCAGGACGACATGTAGACAAACCGTGTCACACCGGCCTGCTTTGCCAGGTTCGCAAGGCGGACCGAACCTTCGTGGTTGATTTCGTTGGTGATGGTTGGAGCTAACTGACCGAGGGGATCGTTTGATAACTCCGCCATGTGAACAACGGCGTCCGCCCCCTGAAGGTCCCCTACTTCGATGTGCCGGATATCCTTGCTGAGGGTTTGGGGTATAGTGCCGCCCGAGCGATACAACGTTCCCTCGCGATAAAACCCGGTGTCGATGCCGAGAACGTCAAACCCTTTGCGAAGCAGCTCCGGCCCGAGCAAGGAGCCAAGATAGCCGTCACAGCCTGTCAGAACAATCTTCATATAAATAATTGATCAACCTAACGTCAGTTTACGGCAGTAAAACGCCTCCGCATATTTCGTCGGAGAAGCACACTCGATCCCACGCAAACGCATCAGGGCGAGAAAGGTATCGGGAGAAAACCAGTGTTTATTGCCCTGCGTCTGAAAGTATTTGCAAATATGATCGCTCTTTCGACGGCAGAGCGATTCCTCCAGTTTCATGTAAAGATTAGGGTTGCCAAGGTCGCCGTCATACTTGGGGATTTCGTACTCGAGAATGACATGGTCGCGGAAGGTATTCCAGGCCAGGTCGGAGAGGACGCGATGGTCCTGGTGACGATCGTCACGGTAATGGCTAAAAACCAAATCCGGGTTGAGCTTGCGCTTAAGCTCCTCGAAGTATTCTTTAATCGCTTCAAACTGAGCGGGGAAAAATCCGTTCCGGAAGTTCTTAACGATGACTTTCGGCTCAGCGACACCTTTGAGGAAAGCCCTGGCGCTCGATTTGGCTTCGCGCACTCGGGCGCCATTGGCGCTGAAAACCACCCACCAAATGTTAAGCTCCCGATATTGCCTGGCCAGCTCTAAAACGGTTCCGCCACAGCCAATCTCAATATCATCAGAATGCGCGCCGAGACACAGGAGGGTACCCGGTTTGGCAAATTTAAGCCCTATCATGAGATTGGCTCCCTCGCCGGCTGATGCCCTTTCCAAACTTCCCAGGGAGCTCGCCCATGCGAATAGAGTTCTTCGAGCTGCTGCACCTCTTTGACGGTATCCATGCAGGCCCAAAAACCATTATGTGGATAGGCCATTAACTTGCCTTCGGAAATGAGGCGACGAAATGGCTCGTGAACCAGTTCCTCCCCTTCTTTCATGTAATTGAAAATCTCCTGACGGAAAGTGAAGAACCCGCCATTAATTTTTTGATTACTTTCAGTGACATGCCGAATGCCCTTTACAATGCTGTTAGCATCGAGGTCAACCAAGTGGAAGGTGGCGTTTGGCTTAACGCCCACGAAACTCGCCACCATATTGCGTTGTTTGAAATCCTGAACGACATCAGGCAGCGGCAAATCCGACAGGCCATCGGAATAATTCGCAAGAAACACTTCCTCATTGACCAAGTGCTTTCTGACCGCCATCAAGCGTTGTCCAATATTCGCGTGTAATCCCGTATCAGCAAAGGTGATTTTCCAATCCTGGATATCGTGGGCCAGTAACTCGAGATTCTTACCTCCCTGTGAATAGACGAAGTCATTGGAAACGCATTCGTCGTAGTTCAGGAAGTATTGTTTGATCACATTCGCCTTGTAACCAAGGCAGAGGATAAACTCCTTGTGGCCGTAATGAGCGTAGTACTTCATCACGTGCCAGAGGATGGGCCGGTAACCAATCGGAACCATGGGTTTCGGAACCGCTTCCGAGTACTCCCTCATGCGCATACCGAGCCCGCCACAGAATAGGACCACTTTCATAAAAGTGCCAAATAAGGATGTGGAAATGCTCAGTCGATGACTTCCGCTGTAGGGATGGGCACAACAAACTTCCCTCCCCACTCCCGGATACCGGCCATTTGCTTGATAATCTCCTCTTTGAAATTCCACGGCAGAATGAGCAGATAATCCGGCTTCGTCTCAAAAATTCGCTCCGGAGCGTAGATGGGAATACGCGTGCCCGGTAAAAACTTGCCTTGCTTATAGGGATTGCGATCGACGGTGAACTGAACAAAATCCGTCCGGATGCCGCAATAGTTCAGCAGCGTATTGCCCTTGCCAGGAGCGCCATAACCAGCCACGCGCTTGCCCTCGTTCTTGGCGCGGATAAGAAAGGTCAGCAACGCCCGCTTGGAAGCCATGACCTTCTCGGCAAAAGTGGCATAGGTTTCCATCCGGTCCAGGCCAAGGGCCAATTCCTGCTTTCTCAGCGCAATAACGCGCGACGTCACGGACTGCGAGTTATCTTCCACATGGCGTCCGTATACGCGAATCGAGCCACCGTGCGTGGAAATCTCTTCCACATCAAACAAGGTCAAACCGTGGGCGGCGAAAATCTTCTCCGTGGTGATGAGAGAAAAATATGAGAAATGCTCGTGGTAAATCGTGTCGTACTGGTTCTCATCCATCAATTTGATCAGGTGCGGAAACTCAAGCGTGACCACCCCATGAGGTTTCAAGAGAATCTTGATGCCGCCAACGAAATCGTTCAGATCAGGGACTTGGGCCAGCACGTTGTTGCCCATCACCAGGTCGGCGGCCTGCCCATCCGCGACCATTTCCTGCGCGGTCCTGTGGCCAAAGAATTTAACCAGCGTGGTTACGCCCTTCTCGGTGGCAGCTTTCGCCACATTGGCAGCGGGCTCGACTCCCAAAGCGGGAATACCCTTCTTTACAAAATTCTGCAGCAAGTAACCATCATTGCTGGCGAGCTCCACTGCCAGACTCTGCTTTCCGAGCCCCAGGCGTTTGACGATCATGTCGACATAATCCGCCGCATGCTTCAGCCACGTATCCGAAAAGGACGAGAAGTAGGCGTACTCGCTGAAAATGTGCTCGGCACTCACGTAAGAATCGAGTTGCACGAGGTAACATTTGTCGCAGACCTGAACGTGCAACGGATAAAACGGCTCCATCTGGTTCAGCTTCTCGCGGCTGAGATAGCTTTCGCACAACGGCGACATGCCGAGGTCTACAAACGTATGTTTAAGGGGCGTGCAGCAAAAACGGCAGGTTGCACCTGGCGCGGCCGCACCGCCCTTTTCGGAGCACTTGGAGTTAGCTGATGCAGTAGTTTTTTCCATAAAATTAGTACTTTAGTATATTTTTGTATATTATTAGCGCAGAACGAAGCATTACGCCCACATTTAGGTCAACAATCGATTCTCGTACGCAGGTTAATGCAGGTTAATGCCGCTTAGAAATGGACTAAAGCGCCCCAGAAGATCCTCACCGTCGAATACTCCTCGCCAACTCGGCTCCGGCAAAATGAGTGCCTGAGACAAAGTTCAATAACGGACCGAAGCTCCAAGCTGCGGGTTTCCCGACGAAGTGAAGGCGAGGCACCGATGATTCAAAGGCCTGGCACAGAACAGGGTAACCACGAACTGTTTTAAGAGATTCGGTGGTCACAGAAGTCATGAAACTGTAGCGATGAATATCCACGCGGTATCCTGTAGCCACGATTACGTGGTCAACCTGTCTTTCCGAACCATCACTCAACCGGAGGTGAACCGTTTGATCACGGATTTCGCTCCTTAAGACACGGGAGTTCAGGGTCATAGGAACGCCAGCCAGTTGTGGCTTTTGCCAACCGGTTCCTGCCGGTCGAGTGGACCGCCGGCTGATGGGATCTTGTAATCGCCGGGGGAGTTTTCGAAAGAGATTTGGAAAGCCCACGAGACGGCTGATGCCGGCGGGTCCGACGTCATAATTCGAGTAGAGGCACCACGAAATCAGCCCCAAATGATGTAGCCAGGCATGTTGCCCAACCCACCGAAGCTCGCGTTGCTTTGCCACGACTTCAACTGTGGCTTCGCAATTGTGCAGAAGCCTCGCCGCGTCGAGAGCGCTCTGGCCTCCGCCGACAACGAGAACGTTTTGGCCGCGAAATCGCGTTAAATCCGAATGTTCCGAGCTGTGTGTAACATGAGATTTCGGGTGGCCCTGAAGCTCGGTTGGAACCCAGGGAAAATGCGCGATCCCGGTGGCGATCACCACGCGGCGAGAACGGACCTTTTCACCGTGTTCCAATGTCAACTTAAATCCCCTTTCGGTAGGTTCCACCAGCGCCACCTGACATTTTGTAAGTTCGGGCAATGCATTCCTTTGATACCATTTCCCGTAGTCAATAAACTTTTGAAGGGGAATAGGGTAATTAAAGTCCACACCAGCATCAGCCTTAAACCGATCGAGTGTAAATCGTCCTCGAGGATCAGCAATATGGGATGCGGCCCAGTTTGAGCGGAGATACATTCCTGCAGGCATGTGATCTTGCCAAAAACTCATCGGTTCGCCAAATATGCCAACGCCAAATCCCTTTGCTTTAAGATAAGTGGCCGTTGAAAGCCCAAAGGGGCCAGCGCCTATAATAGCAACATCGAAGTCCATGTCGGAAATCTTTAATATCCGCGTGTGAGTGCTAGATACGGAATAAGCGCTGTTTCAATCAAGCTAGGCAAAGGATCCGCAATATCAAAGACCGCCTCAACATGCGTACCTGAGATAGACTTTAAATACTTAAAGATATTCCATTTGCGAAGGAAAAGCCCGTGCATTCCGACAGGTAAATCTGTCACCCATCGGAGCCAGCGCACATTGGGGTGAGCCCGCAACGGATTGACTGATCGGCCCATTTGGTGCTGAAAGAGCAGATAAGCGAAATCCACACCCGCAGCCTTGCCGAGTGAGTGATATCCCCAAGTGCGCGCGTTAACGTCCAGTAACTTAAATACCCCATCACGAGGATCGCGTCGATACTCCAGCTCCGCCAAACCATAATAGTCGATTGCTTCGAGAAAGCGGATGGAAAGATTCTCCAGTTCCGGCAGGTCAACGGTTTGCACAAATGTGGAACAACGGCCAAAGTCTGGCGGATGAGCTCTGACATAGTGAGCTACCATGGTAGCCACTGGTCTTCGTTCGCTAAAGAAAAGACCACACCCATACTGTTGCTCGGCACTGCCGCCTGGAATGAGGTCCTGAACCATCATCTCACCCTCGGGAACGAACGCTGAAGCTTCTAAAAAGCGTTGGATTAGATGCTCCTTATTGTCAATGCGCCAGGCCTTTGCCCGGGCTTCATAAACAAAGTTTTCCTTAATGGCTGGTTTGAGAATTAAAGGAAATGTAGCATCTATTCTTTTTACATCCTCAACGGTCCGCGGGAACCACGTTTTGGGACAAGGGATGTTTAAACTTTGTGCCAGAGCGTAGGTGTTCCGTTTATCCCACGCCCATTTGACAGTTGCGAGCGTTGGTGTCGGAACGCGAAACCATTTGACAAGCTCGTCCTTGTGCGAAGCGAGTGCCGCTACCGTCTCGTCGCGCGTGGGGTATAGCACCCATCCTCTGAGGTTCAACCGTTGGCCTACTTGAAGCAGGGCTTTTATGACGTTTTCTTCGTCTCGCAGGTCGGGGACTCGCACTGAATGCGTTGCAAAACGTGAAAATCTAGAGATCGAGAACTCGTCATCAATGACACAGGTTGGGATGCCATGATGTCCAAGACTTCGGACAATCCCTAGACCTTGAAAATCCCCACCTATAACCACTCCACCAACCCCGTCTGTGGGATGAGCAGGCAGAAATGAAGCATCAGCGGGATTAGGCATGAAAGATGTGCGCGCGACGGTAGTCATATTATCGTTTGGATGACCCGGGCGTCTCTAAAAGGCGGACCGCATTATATTTCCCAGATTGTTGGCGCTAGTAAACGCTTGCGCTATATATTCAGCCCAAGATCCTGTGGGCCTCGGGTTTTCCTATCTCGTAGTTCTTGTTCTCCACTCGTTCCAGCCAAATCTCGCGCCAATACGAATAAATTGCTCGAGGACAAAACAGGCGGCACTCACTGTAACGAGCCTGACATACGGCTCCGTCGAGAATGATGCACGGATTCTTGAACTCTTGGATTTCCCCGGTTTGCTCGTTAACGATCCGGTTAACCCGCTTCAAAACGCGAAGTGTCCGCCCGCAGTAGGGTACCATCTCCGCGTCGAAACGTAGTCCGCGGTTTTTGTTGGAGGTGTCTAAAGTTGCGAGAATTGCCGAATAAGGCTTAACGCGAACCCATTCTCCGGGCTGAAGATTTAGCTCAGCGACAGGCGTTTTTTGCCCGGGCTGAATCTCTCCGCAACGACTTGGGTACGGTAACCCGCCCGCGATGCGCTGCCATTTATCATACAACCAGCGAAGGATCGGCCCGAGCCCCACTCCCGCATTGATAAGGCGGTTGTAGTTCACATACAGGGTGCCTGCAACCATCTTACGAAATCCGACGTTCCCAGAAATATAATCTTCGATGTACTGCCGCAAATCCCAGGGACTAAGTTCACTCGTAAAGTAAGGCAACGTCGTCGCTTGGCAGGTGTATCGACATTTTCGATCTTCGCCAACCCCATCAATCACTTTGGTCTCGGTCCTAGTACTGGCCCAAACACGCTCTTCCGTGCAACCAGCCATTCCAGCTTCCTGCTTCTCTTCAGTATTTTTCCCCTCTTCCGGTCCAGTTCTCTTTAACCACGCTTCTTTCCAAAATATTAGGCATCCCGCTTGACAGCCCCCATAGGCTTGTCCATCACACCGCATTTCCAAGTGGACCGCCCCTGCCACGCGGCGGCCCCTAATAGGAAATACTGTGTCACAGGTTTTGTGCGCCCGTTTCAACACTCTGAATTCTTTGCCGCAATAATCAAACATTTGAGGCATGAATGGCATTCCGTCAAGTCTGCCGGATGAGTCAAGGGTTAATAGAATCTCCTTTTTGCTCCGCACTTGGACCAGCTCCCCAGCACGCAAATTCAAGGTATCGCTCATTACATTGGTAAATTGTATTTCGTTAATCTACTCACCCAGTGGTCATGATATCGCAAAATATCGAATCGAAGTATGTTTTAGAACTGGAATAGCTCTTACGCCGGTGTAGTGTCCGGGGCCAAAGCGGCAGACACACGCCGAGGCAATATTTGGGCCGCTACGTCTTTGAACACATCAATTTGTTTCAAACCAAAAAGAAGAACAACAGCATAGGAGCCCAAAACAAGCGGCGTCCCTACGGCCAACCGAATTACAGGGGCAAAGGAACGGGGGAGCATGAGCTCAGCGCACAACCCTACCGCTAAAGCAACCAGGCCTGATATGAGCGGCGCGCGCAAGGCAGTAACGATGTCCCTCGTGGCCACCCCTGTGCCTGCTCTTGCCCAGACTAGCAGAGGCCAAACGAGAACCGTAAGGGCAGCGGAGTACCCAACGGCAACGCCTCGCGGTCCAAAGCGTAATCCGGCCAAGATTCCCAAGATTACGGTTGGAGATATAAGGAGTGCCATGCGCAAACTTCGCCCCACCAGCCCGGATGGAATCAGCAACAGGCTTGTGGGATTGATCATGCCGAACGTAAGAACAGTGGGTGCTAAAAACCTGAAGATGGGCACGACAGCACTCCATTTGGGCCCAAGAACTGTCAGAATTATCTCGTCGGCGAAAAGGGTAAAGCACACGGTTATCGGAACCGTCATTGACAGAATGATGGAGTACGCTTTAAGGAATGATGCCCGAAAGCGCACAGGGTCTTTTTGAAGTTGAGACAGCGCCGGAAACGCCACTGCGAAAATCGCCGAATGTAACTGAGATGTAGGAAGGTTAACCAACTGATATGCGCGTCCATAGAGACCGAGAGCCGAGGCCCCCCAAAATCTGCCCAGCAGGATTTTTTCCGCATTGTATCCTAGATAAACCACCAAACCGTTTGCTGTCATGGTGCCGCCGAACCGTAAGAGCGACCGAACTCCCGTGCCTCGCTTGGGCATACCCGGTCTCCAAGGCACTGAAATCCACACGCCTATAGTATTTAAGACCGGCTCGCTAATCGCGGCGGCGACCAACGCCCAGTAACCCCAGCCAGCAAAAGCCAAGATAATCGCGGCGGCGGAGCTGCCAGCCAGCGACACCAGGTCAATAGTAGCCAGAACGCCGAAGCGCATGTTTCGCTGCAGTAACGCCCGGTGCTGCACCCCCATGCCCCAAAATAAGAATGCCGAACCTGAAGCAATCGTTATCCAACAAAGCCTCGGCTCTCGGTAAAAACTCGCCATCAGCGGCGCCATTAGTATGGCGCTCAAGCTCAGCAAAACGCCCATAGCCCCATTAAGCCAAAAAAGTGTCGAAACCTGATCATGAGTGATGGTGTCCCGCTGGACCGTGGCCCCGCTCAGCCCAGCGTCCTTGAACATGCTGAGGACACCAATCAGGGCGAGCACCATTCCTTGAAGCCCGTAGTCTGATGGGGAAAGAAGCCTGGCCAGAACCATAACAGAACCGGTTTGCAAGCAAAATCTTACACCTTGCGCAGCCATAGTCACTACTGCACCGCGGACTGACCTGCGCTTAAGGCCCAGTCGTGCATTACCATCGAATAATTTGCTATGCTTCGTCGAGGCGTATCCAGAATCAGGAGAAGTGGCTCCCATGCTGCTCTCATTCATAGGCAGGGCCTGCGGAATCTTCATATTAATTAAGGCACTTTGAGTGGTACATGCCAGCCAGCCGACGCCGATTCCGCCCAGCAAATGTCCTAATTCGGCGCCAATAGTATGTACTTAAGACGACGTAACAACAGCGGGCTTTCTCTGAAGCACCAATTTGGCTGCATGCTACACCCCGCAAATATTCGAGTACCTCTCTCTCCCGAACAGGAAGAAGTAAACCCCTGATCACGTGAGCTCGGTCGTTCCAGAGAAGATGCGCAATCCTTGATCGGTTGGCTTGCGATGCATTCTCGTGATGTTCTCGAAGCCGGAATAGCACGCGATCGAGCTGCATGAAGGGACCCTGAATGGCGAGCTCAGCCAAAAGCACACAATCATTTCTCAAACAGGGTCGAAGCAGCCGGGTCTTTCTCAAAGCGCCTGCGCGGATTAGGCCATAAAACGCGTCATATGTCCCCATGTGGCCCAGCAATTGGCGGAGCCTTGCGTGCGGCCTCGCGGCGTCAATTGACAATGAGTCACAGCGAGTGCGCTTAACCCTGCCCGATTCGTCGATAATTGCGCAGTGGGAATAAATAAGGGAAGTGTCCGAAGGCGCTGCGTCGAAGGCTTCAACATATTCCTTTATGCTCCCCGGGCAGCATTCGTCGTCATATGCGGCCCATTTGAAGAGTTCTCCCTGCGCTAGACTCCAAACGCGATTAAAGTTCGGAGTGGCGCCGACGTTCGCCGCGCAGCGATGATACCTGATCCGTCCGTCGAGCTTGGCATATTCTTCACAAATGCGTCTTGTTCCGTCTGTGGAGGCATTGTCAGAGATAATCAATTCAAAGTCCTTAAACTCCTGTTCCAAAAGGGATTCTATGGCGAATTTGACATATTTTTCGCCATTATAAAGTGGCATTCCGATGCTGACCCTAGGCGTGCGCATAATGGTTTGTTGTTAGGACTATGGTGCCAATGCTGCCAAGCGCCACCAAATTTAGCGGCTCCTTCGAGCTACTTGGCCCGCCAAGCGACTATTCGCCGCCCGAAACAACCGCAGCAGACCAGCGCAGAAATGTCTTGCTGCCAGTGTAGTACATCCAGCGCGGCAAGAGGCCTCAAAGAGAACGCGCCTGCCCAATTTGATCCTCCCAAGACTGAGGAGGTCGGCGCTCATCTTATATAAAATTTCAGACCGTGCGGCCTCTGAGAGGTCATCGTACCCAGCGAGTATTCGACGGAACACCTTAAAGCGGTTTTGGGCATATTGGCGCTTTTGGACAATATTGGTGCTTCGAGCGTGCACACGATACCTCGCGAGCGGCTCTTCGCAGTAGGTGAAAGCATGCTGCCGCGAAAGTCGGACCCACATAAGCCAGTCCTGCACTAACTCGATCCGCTCATCGAAACCGCCCGCCTCCTCGAGGCAGACCTTTCGCACAAGGACCGTCTGGATATTTATGAAGTTCCTCAGGATAAGTTCGTAGAATAACAATCCCGACGGTAATTTCGGTAGAGGAAACTCCTGACTGAAGCGTCTGCCATCAGATTTCCCGTTGCCGTCAATTATTAGTGCGTCACTATAAACAAGGTCACATTCCGCATAACAATTCGCCAGCGCCAATTGTATTTTCAATTTAGAAGGCTCCCAAACATCGTCAGAATCGCAGAACGCAATGAGGTCGCCCCTAGCAATCTTCATCGCTGCATTCCGCGCTCTTGAAAGGCCTTGATTCTTCGTTTGCGTTATCACCCTAACTCTTCTGTCCGCGCGAGCGCATTCAGCAGCAATTTCGGGACTAGAATCGGTGGAGCAATCATCGACGACAATTAGCTCGAGATCTCCGTGCTCTTGTCCGAGCACAGATAGGATCGATTCCTGAAGAAATTCGCCGTGATTAAAACACGGCATGATGACGCTCACTAATGACATACCATTGGTGTTCGATCTAGCATACGGCTCTCCAAGTTGCTGTTCCAGAAGAATCAACAACTAGAAGCGGGAGCCAAGCCGCGCGTGCAGTGAGAGCGAAACGCAAGCAGCCTCCAGGATTTGGCGGTAATCCCGCCGAGCTGAAGCCCGACCTCATCATTACTGCCGGAGCCGCCTCCGCACCATTTCAGAGAGACGTGGTCGAAGCCTGACCGCCTTAAGATGTTTCGCCATCTGGACGGCGGCACAACGCTTATCCCGCTTTGGTTAAAGCTACTAAGGTTCTTGAACGGCCCGAGGCCGAGGGTCCGCTTCATCAACCAAGGGAACCTGCAGAAATTTGGACCCGTCAAGACTAGCACGCCACCCTCAGCCACTAGTGCGGCGCACTTACAGAGGACTGGTTCGGCTTCTTTCAGCAAATGCAGTAGGTCCGTCATCAAAATGCAATCGAAGCTCCGATCACCAAGACGCTGCACAGCCTCATTCCAAGTCCCGTTAATAACCTCGACACCAACGCGGCGCGCAACTTCCCCGATTACAGAATCGAGAGGTAATGCCGTAACCTTCGCCCCAAGCGCGATTAGGCTTGCTTCCGTCATGCCCCAACCACATCCGATCGACAATACCGTTTTGTCCTGCCAAGGCAATATTTCGAGAATGTCCTTCTGTACCGGCTCGTAATAATGTTTTTGCCACCAGGAGTGCCAGAATTTAGGTCGAACGTCGAACAAGGAGCGTGCTGGGTGCCGCCCGGCATTGATTGCCATGAGCGTAGACACCTGAGCTTCAAAACCGTCGAGATCGACGCAAAGCTCTGCTATGTACTTATTCGGTAAGTGGCGAATAAGAAACTCTCGGAGATGGGATATACATATCACTTTTTTAAACCCACAACTAGTGTATGGATCCGTTGCTGCGGTACACAACAGATCGTAACGCCCTTCGTGTGGTTCTCGAAGAAATCCGCCAGAAGCGATCGCCAGCTTTAGCTGCTTTTGAGTTAGCAGGTAAAAGGCAGAATGTTCATTCGTGAACTCCGCTACAACATGGTCTCCGCGTGAGGCAGTGGACTCCGGCACCCAGTGGAAATGTCTGTGAACGCAGACCATCCAGGTTCTTCCAGCCCGGTCTTGTTCCGTGTGGAGAAAGCCAGGTATTTCCCGAGGGCCCAAAACAGTCGTAGCCCGCAGAAACGCCCGGATGTTTTGTTCCGTGACCTCGATATCATCTTCAGAATAGGCAAAAAGGTCATAGTTTTCGACGTGTTTGCGAAAGAATTCCTTATGAGCAAACGGAAGAGACCATGGATTTTTTGTTGGGAGACCCACCACAACATCAACTTCCGTGTCAAGATCCTTAGGACAGTTTGAAAACACTACAACTCTCACGTCAAAATCCATGCCATAATAGGTTTGGATGACTTGGCGAAGAAACGGAAGGTTCTTCTCACCGTAGCTGGCTATCGCTACGAGCAGTCGCAGTCGTTGGCCTTTGAGATTAATAGGGTGCACGGTTCAGACACTCGCAGATCATTTAAAGCAATCAGAACGTCTTCTCTTTGCTAGTACAGGTAGTTCCCTCGGCTAGATGAATCTAGGCTAAGTTTGGTGTTCAGAATTGCACCCACTGTCAGGAGCGACTTGGTCCCGGGAAATGGGGGGTACTACAGTTGTGGCCAATAACCAGGTAGAATGGCCTAAGCCTGAGCACTCCGAAATAGATGCATCCTCTACTGAGCCACTACCCGAAGACCTGTCGGAGGAGGGGGAGCCGCATTGACTACAGACAACGATTGCAGTTCTACGCCAGCTTCGCGACCGCGGACAATGATTTGATGATGGCCTTGGCTCAACGTGAAAACCTGCGGAACAAACTGATTTGCGGTGTCTGTGCCATTACCGCGCCAACTCACAGTCCGCTGTTCGAAGCCTGCGGTCACTGGAATGTCCCAAATCATAGTCGGGTCGGTCGGTTGCGCATCTACATTGATAAACATCGAATTTGAAGCATCATCGGGGGCGTTTACTACCGTGTTGATAACGTATTTACCGGCATTCGTTATGTTCAAATCGTAAATCGCACTCCCCCCAGTTGTTGGGTCCGTAGTCTGTGAGTCCTGCGTGATAAAGGTGCCAGACACGTAAAACGGCGAGGTTATCACACCTGAAACCGCGGCAATCGTGTCACCCTGCTGCGGCAGGCTCTGAGACACGCCGGTGAGCGGCAGGATCGCCCCGCCACCTCCACTGAATGATAGATTCTGCGAATTTGTGCCGCCAACCGTTGGGCTATACCGAATGGTCACAGTCTGGCTTTGAGTTGCGCCCAGGGTATACGACGCTCCGGAAACGATGCTGAAAGGGGCGCCTGCGCTCACGGCGCCCGATAAAATGCCCGAACCTACATTTTTGACTGTCACACTTTGATCCGCTGTCGATCCGGCTGCAACAATGCCAAAGTCTACGCTGATGGGGTTCACACTGATAACCGGGTTAGTACTGGCAAGGCCGACCCCTCTAACTTGCACCGTTGCTCCGTTTCCTCCTGTAAAAGAAAGACTCTGGGTGTTTGTTCCGGGCGTAGTTGGACTGAATCTTACCGTCACAGCCTGACTTTGGTTACTCCCGAGGCTGTAACCACCGCCAGAAATAACAGCGAATGGCGAGGATGCTGTCACGCTTCCGGAAAGCGTTCCGCTTCCGGTATTCTGCACTGTGAAATTCCGATCGGAGCTTGTTCCAACGGTAATCGAGCCATAATCTTGGGTGCTCGGGGTCACCGACAGGATGGGAGACCCTGAAGCACTCGAAAATTCATATGCCCCTAGATCCCAGAAAGTTCCCTGAGGCCTGCTTACCCCGTCAGCATCTGTAGAGAAATACGTAGAAAAGAAATTGGTTCCTCTGTCAATAGCACCCGTGTCCGAAGGAGCAAGATGCAGGTCGTTCAATGCGCTGTTCTCTGAATATCGGGAAAAGACTATAACCGAACCTCCAGGGGCGGACGCAATCTGAGTATGGGACAAGCTGCTCGAGCCATGAGTTCCTGCGATTGCCTTGTTGTACAGGAATGTCAGTCCCGATTTCTCGGGCGCACTTAGTGGGTTGCAATTATAAAAAATATTGTTCCCGACAAAACAGTTCACGAAATTGTCGTTCGGGTTCAGCATCAAACACGCAAGTCCATTCTCATCGACGAAGGTATTATTAGCCACCAAAAAGCGGGTGAGCGTACCCCCCTGCTGCTCCGGCCTCCAATCTAGACAGCGAGCAACAGTGCCAAGTGTAGGGTTGATCATGTAGACAACGTTGTTAAAAAACTGGACGTCATGAAAGTTGCCCGCACTCAGCGCATCAAAGAAGAAAATGGATTCACCAACCCCTTCAAAAACGTTGTTGAACACCCTGATAAACTGCCCGTCTGACTGAATTACGTCTGCGTGCTGAGCGGTCCCCGTAGTCGGATAAGCGCCATCAAAATAGATTTGAAAGTGGTTGTTGTACACGTCCAGTGATGCGCACCAAGAAATGCCATCATCGCCATATCCAGGGGTAGAAGCATTACAAGGTATTCGAACGAAGTTATCATGAAATGAGTTCCATCCGAAGCCGCCCGTCCCATTGTCCTGAGGTCCTCCCATGACGCCGGACTGATCGTTGTTCCCGTAAACCTTGTCGAAATAGCAGTGGTCAACTTCAATGTGAGAGGAGTTGTAAAAATTCAGTTGCCCCTGAGTTTTGGGAAACTGAATGTAAGACAGGTGCAGGTAACCACTAGTCCCAGAATAAATCTTCCATCCCGTGTAGTTGGCGATGACTAGATTTGTCGCGGATCCGACCTGCCCGCTGAGCGTGACATACCACGGAGAGGAGGCGTTGAACCACTGCGTAGGTCCAGAAGCATCCAGAATAACTATGCCATTGTGTCCCAGGTCTTGACCTGTTCGGTACGTGACCCAATTTGAAGAAGTACCGCGCGCGAGACTCCATCCGTCAAACGAGTACGTGGTTGAGGTTGTGCCTCCACTTATGAAAACCGTGTCACCCGGGCTGACCCCCGAAGCCGAATTGATGCTCGTCCAAGCGTTTGACCACGAAGTACCGTTATTTGCTCCCTTCGCAGCGCTATCAACGTACCAGGTACCGGCATTGGCAAACTGTGGGATCCCAGAAAAGCAGGCGGCAATTCCGAGAATGCCAGAGAATGTCAAGCTTTTTGGACTGATTGTCATCTTCCGAGTCATATTTCACCCATTAGTATCTCAAATGCGCCTGGTAGAAATTTCATTACAACGCCTTTCGCGCTCGTTGAAGTGCTTTGCGTTGTTCATGTTGAGTCTGTTACGGCGACTGCATTGCGTTGGCATTCATATGCTACAGGGCCCGGACACGACTTCCTCCAGCGACAATCGTGCCAACCTCTGACACTATCTTTGCAAGTACCGAAGCGCAACTAGGAAATTCCCTACCGAGACTAGGGCTATGCCTTACATACGGGCGCCCTCGGATCCCTCGAGGGTCGCGACCAATGGTGCCTTTTCCACATCAGCGTGAAGCTGCGGCTCCTGCGAGGCCATGCCGGGCCCCTGGCATGACATTGCAGAGATTACCGCCAGCAGCCAAAACCAGAAAACCTTAATCTGGTCGAAGTATGAGACAGAAATAAAAGCCAAGCAGTGCGCAGTTAAAGCGGCCCCGGCTCCCCACATCAGCTTGGCGTTGGTTGAGCTTTCCGGGTCGCGGGCCCAGCTCCCGATTGTTTTATAACACACCACGATCATACTTACAAAAAGCCCAAGCATTAGTATTCCACCATGCAATCCTTGGACTATGTAATGATTAGTAATATCAATATTGTTCGGATCAAATACAAGAACATTGCTCTCCCAAGGTGACCAGTGAGCCGTTCGCGAACTGCCAATCAACCACCACTCTCCAAAATGCTTAATTGCCTGCTCGATCAAAAAGGATCGGTAAAAGCCAGTGCCACCGGTAATCTCACTCAAACGACCGATAAGATACCACACGGGTGCGTTCATTACCAATGCCAGGCCCAAGAGCATCAGCAGCAGCCCCCGCCGAATAAAGCGCATTTTAAATCTGAACGGCCACAATACCAGTCCAATAACCGCGCCCAAGAAGCTCATTAACGGGCCACTTGAAGCAGAGGCAAGCGTGATGACGATGCAAGCCAAGCCACCGAGTATCGCTTTGGTTCTTGTGGCGTTGCGTTGAAACTGTAAACCGATTACCAGTGGAAGAGTCGTGGCTCCAAATGTGCCGGCGAGAATAGCATGCCTGAAAGGTCCTTGCGCACGAAATCGCTCATCCCTCTCAGAAGGGACTTCCGGCACTCCCCCGAGAAAATGGAACAAATTCCTGTGTGTGAGCCTCTCAAAAGCCATGAAAGCAGCCATTGCCATTGCGACAAGAGCCAGCGTCCGCACGTGAGAAGCTACGTCGTTTCCGCTACGCTCCGTGAGAATCCGGATACTGAAATAAACGCCCAGGCAGTCATAAGCCCATCCAAATGTCTCGGCGCTTGGTCCCCGCAAAACACTGCATGTCACACCGGTCGCGACCCAGCCCAGGAAAAGTTTATCAATGGTAGTAAATATTAAACCATTGAGTTCCCCACGAGTGGTAAGCCTCACAAGGCACACTAATATTAGGATCCTTAGAAAATAAAGATGCAAGCCCAAAAACACGATTTGCTGGCCGAGCGGAATAAACGAGGCAGTGATCAAAAGGGCACCGACCGCCCGGGAACACGTTGCACGAAGAATAACAAGTGCCATGATCACTAGCACGAGTAGCGCTAATGGATTTACTGAATCTCCAGGAGGCATCGGAAGAGTCCTCTTACAGTTGGGATCACACCAGCTTATCTAAAGATAATGACATGCCGATTGCCTGCCTCAAGAGGTCTGTCAAGATCTATGGAGAAATTACGGCGGATCATTTCCAAGATGCATGCGTAGCGCCCCGGCTGCGCGATCGCCACGATAATCACGCCTCGATCTGTTAGTTGTCGCCGAACTGTTTGCAGAAATCGCTTTCGCCGAAATCGGGATACGTAGTACAACGAATCCGCAAATAGAATTACGTCATATCTTTGAGCACAAACATGGTTCTCCATGTCTCCCACTTCAAACCGGACTTGGTCGTTAGACTGCTTTGAAGCGACGGCAATCGCCTCAGGTGAGAGGTCAACGCCCACAAACGACCGAAACATGCCAGGTTTCATGCAACCCACAATTCCGGCGCGCCCACAGCCCAGCATCAGAAGGTCGCCGCCATCACAGTAGCTCTCAACGAGGTGGACTAGTTCGGCACTCTCGCCAGAAAAATTCCAGGTGCCGCTCTTATATCTTTCATCGAAGCTCAAGCTGCGCAGCTGCCTCCAACCGAACCGGGTGGCGAGCCAGTGGATCCCCTTCTTTTGCAGCAGTTTTCTCATTTCTAACCAACCACTTTCAGCGAGCCGCTGCAACTCAGGGCCTGAGGCCGGCCGCCTAGGACCGTCACAGCAGTTGCGCGTCGGGAACTTACAAAACTCGCTTCCTAGGCACCTTTGAGTTCTTCCTCATTACCATTGTCATTCCCAGAGCTCCAGAAACGGAGCTCTACTACCAGGCAATCCTTTAGATGCGACTTTGGTGTGGCTTGTGCAGAGACTCTAAGGAACGCTACCTAGCACCTATCTTCGCCTAGTCCACCTAAACATAGCCTGGTTTTACGCTGCTGGATTGATCGACGAATCTCTGGTGCCAGAGCTCGGTGACCAGGAGCACGAAAAACTCCTTCGAGTACGCGGGCCGTTGCGGACTTTCCTCCAACCATTTTGCAAGCTCTGCCCGGTCGAAATATCCGCGTCTCACGGCTTTCTCCGAAAGCAGGCACGACTTAACTCTGTCATAAAGCTGGTTGCATAACCAGCCCTCGTATGGCACGGGAAATCCTACTTTCCGGCGATTCAAAATGGCTTCCGGCACTGATCCCTCGAAGGCTGATTTCAGCACGCGCTTGGTTTCACCATTCCGCACCTTGAAGTCAGCCGGAAGAGAAGCTGCAAACTCCAGGACCTTATGATCCAAAAGCGGCACGCGCAACTCAATGGAATTGGCCATGGTGATTTTGTCGGCTTTGATTAACAAGTCATCCGGTAGCCAGGTCTTTGTGTCGACGTACAGCATCTGGTCCAGCAGCAGCTCACCGTCATCGTTCCCCATTAGTGCCTTCACTTCACGGCTGGCAGAAAACTCCGATGTGCTTTCATAAAAATCTCGCGCCAGGAGAGGCTGCGCCGAACGATTGAACAAAGCCGTCGGACCCGACGTGCGGCTGAAATAATGGTCCCCCAAAGAGCGCCCGAGCGCATAGCCATACCGCTGAACCCGAACATCACCGAAAGCGGCTCCGGCCCAGGCGGCGGCCCCCCCAACCAGTCGCGCCAGCGGCCCCAGCGCATCGCGCAGCCGCGCCAGCTTGAGCATGTTCGGATAATTGGGATATCCCGCAAATACCTCGTCCCCGCCTTCGCCCGAAAGGAGCACTTTGACGTGGCGGCGCGCCAGTTTGCTCACATAGTAAAGGGCGACCGCCGGTGGCTCGCATACAGGCTCTTCCATATGCCAGACGTAGGAGGGCAGGAAATTCCAAAAATCTTCAGCAGATATTGTCGTCTCGAAGTGCTTAGTCCCAAATCTTTCGGCCGCCATGCGCGCGTACGGCCGCTCATCAACCACCTGGTCCCCGTCAAACCCCACCGTGAAACTGGCCACCTGTTTGTCCGTTCCTTTTACCGCGTATCCAAGCACTGCCGAGGAATCCACGCCGCCGCTTAAGAGCACCCCCACCGGAACGTCGGCAATCATATGGTCCCGCACCGTCGACGCCAGCAGCTCTCTTAACTCCTCGACGGCGTCCTCGTACCGGATCGACCAGCGTTCGCGGCTAAAACGCAGGTCCCAGTACCGCCGGATCGCCACCTTGCCGTCGGCCACTGACAATGTATGGCCCGGAGACAGCTTGAGGATTCCTTTCAGCATCGTTTCTTCCCCCGGGAGGTAATTGAAGGAAAGGAACCGGCGCAGGGCCACCAGGTTTACGTCTCGTGCGATGGATTCATCGGCAATGATCGACTTAAGCTCGGACCCGAAGTAAAACGCGTTTTTGGTCTGGCAATAGTACAGCGGCTTAATCCCAACCCTATCCCGCGCAACGAAGAGGCGTCGCCGTTTGGAATCCCAAATAGCAAAGGCAAACATCCCCCGAAGGTGAGAGACGCAGTCGTCACCGAACTCTTCATACGCGTGGATGATAACCTCTGTATCGGATTTAGAGCGAAAAGTGTGGCCTTTCCCGATGAGCACTTTTCGCAGGTCCCGGTAATTGTAAATCTCCCCGTTGAAAACGAGCCAGACGCTGGCATCCTCGTTGCACATTGGCTGATCGCCGGTGCTCAGGTCGATGATGGCCAGGCGGCAATGCCCCAACCCCGCGCAACCGTCCAGGTGGATCCCGGTGCCGTCGGGCCCGCGATGAGAGATGGGCCCCAGCATTCGCTCGATTTCCGGGCGCTCGACCCGCGCTTCAGGATGGAGCATTAATTTTCCAGCTATGCCACACATTTCAGTTACGCTCCAAAAACGACCACTCCTGTTCGGGCCGCAACCATGCGGTTGAAAGCCGCTGATGAACACTGATGGAGATGGATATGCATCGTTTTCAAATTCGTGTGTACTGCTCGGAATTCGTGTTATTCGTGAAAATCTTGTCTAGCTTTTAACCCATGCCTCCAACCCAATACTCCAGCGCAGCACCGAGGCCCATTTGTGCAACGAGCCCACGCCGTGCCGCACGATGCGGTTCCCCGCCAGCATTAAAGGGGGGATGCAGACCAAGCGGCAAAGGGAGGTTACGGCCATCGCCAGCCGGTAGCACACCGCCGAGGCCAACCCGCGGTTCAAGCGAAAGAAGCGATACGTCGATTCTCGCATCATCACATACGAGAAACCGCTTTTCGCCTTTTGTGTGCTGTTGCCGCCATAGTGGACCAGGCTTGTTTCCGCCAGGTAATAAACCTTGTGTCCCACGCCATGCACCTTGAAGCAAATATCCAGGTCCTCGCCGTACATGAAGTACGCCTCCGTGAATCCCTGCACATGGTCAAAAACCTCGCGCTTCATCATGATGCATGCGCCGGAGAGCGCTTCCACCGCTTTAGGGTCTTTGTCGGCTGAATAGAGAGCCGCGGTTCCCCACAGAACCGACGAGGGAAAGCGCGCACGCAACAAATCAGAGTCTAAAAACTGGTTGAGCACGGTGGGAAAAGACTGCACGCAGCTCGTCTGCAGAGAGCGGTCGGCGTTGAGCAGCTTGCAGCCCACGGCTCCCGCAGAGGGAAGCGAATCCAGGCGCGAGAGCAGCGCGCTGAACGAATCTTCCAGCAACTCGGTGTCGGGATTCAGAAACAGCAAAGCCCGTCCGGTCGCGTGCCGCGCGCCGAGGTTATTTCCCTTTGCGAAACCGAGATTCGCGCCGCTCTGCACGAAACGCACTCCGGGAAACTCCGAGGCCAGCATCTGCTCGCAGCCATCGTGCGACGCGTTGTCCACGACGATGATTTCCAGGTTCAGCTTCGAATCGACTTGGTTGAAGCTCGCGAGACAACGACGTACGTCCTCTTTCGAATTCCAGTTGATGATGATCACCGAGATATCCGCCTTTGGCTCGCCGGTGCCTGGATTTTGATGGTTTTGCATTGGCGCGACTCAGCCCCAAAGACTCGGCTGGTGCAAAAGCTTCTTCCATTGCTGCTGGCGCACGTAGCCCATCACGTCTGGCTCTGTGCGGGGCGCGCGTTTCAGGTATCCGCTCAGGAAACCATAAGCCAAGCCCGCCGGCACAGTCACCGAGGGACCGCTGAGCGCGCGTTTTATGCATTTCGCAAGCATGAATGCCGGATGGTATCCGGCCACGTAATTTGCCATGCCGTTTTTGACCCAGTTTTTCCAGCTCCCATCCGCGCCGCCCGTGATTCGGTGCTGGTGCAGTTTGAGATCGTGCAGCGTATAAGTCCGCCAGCCGGTCATATTGGCCTTAATCTCGTCCAGGGTATCCCACCCGGGGGCCTTCATGAGGCTGCCGATGGCTTGCCAACATTCCCGCCGGTATATTTTCGTCGCGCCACGGACATGAAACGGAGGATCGCCTTTTGACTCTTCCACCAGCTCGCCATCGATCATCGCGCAAATCGCGCCGCCCGTGATCCCTAGCTCGGTGTCGGCCCGGAATTGTTTGAAGCAGCTTGCGAAGTAATCGGGCCCAAACGAGAGATCTCCGTCCAGCTTCACGAGGAAATCCCAGGGGATGCCACGCGCCAGCTCATAGCCATCATAGAAAGCCTCAACCACTCCGCCGCCGGATTTGCGAAAGCCGCGGTCGCCCCGATGCACGACGTTTATCCAGGGGTGCCGCTGCGCGGCCGCATCGAGGATCGCTCCAGTGCCGTCGGTGGATCCGTCGTTAACGATGACCCATTTAACGGGCCGAATCGTTTGGCTGGTTACAGACTCGATAGTCTTCGGCACGTGCTCCGCCTCATTCCGCACCGGAGTAATGATGATGTACGCGAGATCGCGCAAAGTTGCCTTTAAGGTAAACGGTTTTGCGTCGGTTCGATCAAATCTGAGCCAGGCTTGGCTTGCGCCGGACTACCTGCTTCAGCCGCTTGCTTAACCCTTGCACCGGCTCCAGCCAGTCATACGCGCCGTTCAGTTTTGCCGCGAAGAGGCTTAGGTCGTCTGCGCCGTTAACCGGAAGCCGTTTGAGGCGCAACGGATCGTCTCCGATGCGGGTGCGCCCAATTTGCGTCGTCACTGCCACACGATAACCGGCCCCCGCCAGTCTCTGGCGCAATCCCGCCGTGAATGCTCGATCGGCTTGAGGGAACGCATACGGATACGCAAAGGTGGAAATCGGTTCGCCAAGCTTCTGCTCGATCTCCGCCTTGGAATTCCCCAACTCCGTTTCAACTTCCGGCCAGGATAGCTCGATTAAGTTCGGGTGCGTCACGGTATGCGAACCAAAATGAAACCCGGCTTTCTTCAAATCACGAACTTCGTCCCAGGTCAGGCATTCTGCGGCATTCTGCTGTTCGGACATTATGCTGGAAGGGCCGCGCGGCCGGAAACTGCGTCGGGCCTGACCGACAAAACTTGTCGCCAGGAACATCGTCGCCGTAAAACCAAACTGCCGCAAAACTGGGACCGCTTCCGTGAGGAAGTTACGCAGTCCGTCATCGAAGGTGATCACCACCCAGCTGCGATGTTTAGAGGGCTTATCGAGCGGATGAGCGGGTCCGTCCTGGCACTTTCGCTGCGTCGCCTCCAACAGTTGCTCCAGGCTGACGGTTTCATAGCCAAGATCCGCCAGCAATTCCATTTGTCTGCGGAACATCGCCGGGCTGGTTTTGACGCGGTAGTAAGGCGATATACCCGGCTCGGGATCGTTGCTGATCCCATGATACATCAGAATCGGAATTGGCCACAGAGGGCTCGCGCCTGGACTGGTAACCGCGCTGTCTGGGGTTATTGAGGTCCCTATCACCCGCTGCAAAGGCTGCACTAGCCCAAGACTAATAATTCGATCAAGACGCACAAAATCAACGTTGAGCTCAGATGAATGGACTGCCGCATGAATCGGCAGGGGCAGGGGCTCCCGCAGTGCCCGAAAAGGGACTTTCCACGGCTCGTTTACAGACCTACCAGTTCTCGCGCTGCCACTTTCCGAGCTGTAACATCCGCCATCGTGGCCCCTAACTCTGTTGAGCCCACTGTTTCCGCACGCTCACGACCACAAAGCCTGTCCACGAGCTCCAGATAATCCCTTCTTCGCGATTCCCAACTGTGGCGCTTTGCATAAATGGCGGCATTCGCCACCAACTCGCTTCGTAGGCTCTCATTGCCCAGCAGTTCGATCATGAGCCGGGATAATCCGGCTATATCGCCGGAATCGAAAAACCGTACGACGCGATCATTGAAATAGTGCTGGTCGATTCTGGTCTTCGACACGATGACCGGCACTCCAACTGACATAAATTCCATGATCTTTGTGCTGTACGCTTCGTTCCCAAAGGAGTCGGCACGCTTCGGCACGACTCCCAAGTCAGCATTGGACATGACATCCGCAATTTGACGCACAGGTAACGGACTGAAGAATTGAACTTTCTGGCTCAACCCCAGCTCACTAGACAATGCTATCAGTTGCCCCTTCATCCCACCATCTCCGTAAATATGAAATTCAGCTTCGGGCAGGACCCTGGAGACCGCCTCGAATGCCTGAATCGCGATATCCAGGCCCTGGTGCCACTGCAGGCCGCCGGGGAATAGAACAATCTTCTTCCCGTCCTTGCGTGTGCGAGGGCGCGGCGCGAATACCACGGAATCCACATTATTGATGAACACGCTGCATTTCTGTCTGGCTCCCGTGCGCTCGATATACTTCTCGAGCCACAGGTCATTGGACAAGATCACGTGATCCGCCATCCACGAAGAAACTCGCTCCATCCAAACAAGTACTTTGAACACTACCGAACGTTCACTCACGCCAAACTTACTTCCGTAGAATTCTGGCACGATGTCGTGAATGTCCAGTATAATGCTCGCGCCCGTCAGTTTCGGCCACGTTCCCGCGAACACCAAAAAATCGGGTACGTTGTGGATGTGCAGAACGTCGTACTTATTGCGCCGATGCTCTCGCACCATCCAGGCGGCTGTGCGAAATAAAAATCGCAGGACCGGCAACAAAAAACCCACCGGCGATTTCTCGCTTTTGGTAAAGCGGGATTGGATGTGGAACACGTTCACTCCAGACATTACTTCCTGGCACTTGTCCTCCGGTGAGCTGCTCAGCGCCAGCACATCCACGTGGTCGCCTCGTGCCGCCAAAGTATTAGCATAGCGCGACACACGCGCATCGGTCTTGTAAGACGAATAGGTCGCCATGCACACCCGCAACGGCCGCGGCGCAAGTTGAGGCCTCTGCCCCTGCACGGCAGCAGCCAACTCCCGCGGCAGCGGGTGCCAATAACTGCCGGCGAAACGCTCCCGGACATGCTTAAGGAACATCTCATACAAAAGCGCCGGGTACGTTCGCGAGGTCAACTCGCAGCCTTCGAAATCCATATAATCCGGATGGACGTTAAGCAACACCATTCCTCCGTGCTTCGCAATCCAAGCCGCCTTCTCAAGCCAGATATGCGGATGCCTTTCCCTCAGCAGCAGAAACAACGTCGAGTCTTGTGGAAGCGTATAAGGCAACTCAAGGTATCCGGCTTCGGCAGCCACTTGCGCAGGGTTCGCGCCTCCACCCACATTTCCACCCTTCTGCTTCGAGACCCAGAACGGGAAGATCGTCCCGACGCCATCCGGTTGGGGCTCGAAAGGATCTGTATCGAAGGTTGAGGCTTCATAAAGGATGTTCAGATCATGCGCCCATTCCAGATTGTGCAGCATGAAACCCGATCTGAAGCCCACCGCTCCCCACTCTCGCAAATACTCATTGATTCGCGCTGCGCTATTCCGAAAGGCTTGGCGGCTGCGGTATAGTTTGCCGTCATGATGCAGATCATGAACGCCTACCTCGAACCCATTTTTGACCAACTCCTGGCGCAAGTCCTCCGGCACAGTCGCTCCGTTCTCGGGAACAAAATTGAAGCTCGAGCGGAAGCCGAGTTTCATCTCCAATTCCATTAGCCGCCGGCATTTCGCAATTCCCTCCGCCCCTTCCACATCATGCGTGAGCACCAGCGCGAATTGTTTGCCTTCCGGCCAGCCTCGCCACCCCTGCGGCTGCCGCTCCGATCCTGGTAAAATCGGCCAGCAGTTCGATACCCGTTCGCGCTTTCTTTTGGTAAACCAACGCCTTACGCCCATCCTTACCGAGAATGGTACGAATGGTTTGAAGCAGTAATATAGTCGATTGCGAAACACGCTGGCTTCCCTCTGGTCGGCAGCCGCACAGTCTGCCATACGCTACCCGTCAGAATTCTTTCAGAAACAGACGCGGAACATACGACCGCGTCTTGTTCAAAACTACCCCCACGTCCACCTTGGCGCCTTTCAACAGAGCGATGGCTCGTTTTAACACGTCCCGGTCCGTTTTCTCGGCTTCGGCGACCACCAAGGTTATGTCCGTAAATCGCGCCAGCCTCGGCGTTATGCTTACCTGGGTGATCGGTGGCATGTCAAACACGATGTAATCGAAATCGCTGGCCTTGAGCTTCGGAACCAGGTCCCGGAATCTGCGCGGAAGCGCGCTCTGCATTTTTTCAGTGCTGGGTAATTCTGAAACAAAGTACAACTTGTCCTGCACCAGCGCGCTCTCCCGCTTCTCCCTTGCCAAAGCCTCGTCGATCCCGCACTTGAGGTCCCCGTAGTAAAAGTGATGCGCCGACGCGCTTTCGTTGTTCATATCCACCAACAAGACGTTGCCCTCACCGGTTTCAGATAGCGATGCCGCCAACCCTGCGGCCACTGTGGATGTCCCCGCTCCTTCCGAACAGCTTGTCACTGCCACCAGCTTCGGCTTATGCGTCAGGTTGTTAACCTCAAAATGTGTAATCAACCGATCCCGCAGCGCCTCAGAAAATGGCCGCAGTTTGTTAGCCGGGTCCCAAAGGGCAATCTCCAGCTCCTGTTCCGAATGCCCGTTTCCGTTCGGACCTTGCGCAACTGCCGGATGGTCGTTTCCATTCTCAGTAGGCGCTTCTTCGCCCTTGCCCTGTGATAGCAGCGGCGTCGGCTCGCCATTAGCCAAGGCGAGCCTTTTCCCCTCAAAACTCAGCTTCGGGATGTACATGAACAGAGGTAACTGTAGTTTCGTTTCGATATCGGCTGGACGCTTGATCGAGCGGTCCAGGAAAAACTCCAGCAGGAATGCCAGTCCAAAGGCGAATCCCAGGCTCCCTGCCAGAGACATCGCCATTAACTTGCGCAGCTTGGAATCTGCGAGTCCCGGAGGAGATGGCGCCTGGATGATGCTAATGTTCGAAATCCTCCCAGCTCCCATTTGTTCGTTCAGGTGCGACTGCTCCAGGCTTTGAGAAAAGTTCGAGTAATAACCCTCCTCCAGTGCTTTGCGGCGTTGCAGTTCCAGAAGCGACGGCTCTGATTCGCCCAGGTTCTGCGCCGATTTAATAATGTCGCCAAGCTGACTTTGCAGCGCTCCAATTTTGGCTCGCAGGCCTTCTATCTCCGCTTTTGTCGCCGCCAGCCCGTTGGTTTGCGGGGCGGCTGCGTATTCTGTCTTCCCTGAAGCGGTGATCGGCTCCGGCAGTCTTACGGAAACCAACCCAGGATTCTCGTGCTCCATCTGCTGCTTCGCTTTGACGTTTGCCGCAATGCGCTCCTGCAGTTCTTTAACGAACGAACTCGCTGGCGTGAACGTCAACAGCAGGTTCTGCTCTTTTTTTCTCAGATCGGCCAGCAGGCTCAGCACCGCCTGATACTCGGCGATTTTCTCCGGTGCAATCACCGCAGGCGCAGGCGCATCAGTTGGCGGCGCGGCAGCCTTGACCACAGGCGTTAATTGCGGTTCGTTCGTTAGGCGTGCGATTTCGGTAAACACCGCTTCTCTTTCCGCCAGTTGCGCCTGTGCATCCATCAGCTTCTCACGGAGCCTGGAGATCTGGTCATCCTGGAATTTCCTCGCTTGTTCCAGCGACACGATTCCCAGACGGCTTTTCTCCTTACGCAGAGACTCCTCTGTGCCGATCAACTGAGAATGAAGTTGGTCGGTTTCACGAGTCAGAAATTCATCAAATCCGCCTCCGCGATGAATTTCCGCGTGTTTCTTCATGTAGCTGTCGATCAAATTGGTGACCACCATCTGCGCTACCTCTGGATCCGGGTGACGATACTCGATGCGAATAACGGTGCTCTTGGAAGGAGTCTCAGTTATTAGATTTTTTGTGTTCCGGACCACCGCGGCTGCCGTAAAACGATTCGTGCCTCCGCCATAGGCTGCCAGGATTTTCTGGGCTCCGATTGCGTCCACCACCTGAAGTGCCAAATCGCTGCTCGTCAGAATCTCCAACTCAGTATTCATTATCCCCCCGTCGACCGCCTGAACAGTGGATTGGCCACCCCCCACTTCTTGCGGAGACCGTCCTTCCACCACGTACTTGATCAACAGCTTCGCCTCCGACATATACTTCGGCCGCATCACCTTTGGCAGGCTCGCCGTGGCAATTATGCCCAACAACGAAATCGAAATGATCTTCCACTTGTGTCTGAAGATTACGAAAAGGATGTCTTCCAAGCCAATGCTCGGAGGTGCGCCGGCCCTGTGATTTTCATTCATGAAACTTTTTCCCTTTAAGAACTTATCGCCCCAGACTTGTTCCGGCTCCTTTTGGGACAAGGCCAGGATGAAGGGGGCTTATATTTGCAAACAAATTACGCTAACTCCCGATACGCCAGCCGCCCCAGAAGTCTCAAGGCCAGCGGCGGCATGAATTGCAAAACACAGCTCCACCGGCTCTCCGCGTAGTCTAATCCCGTGACGAAGCTGCCTTTGCGGTAGTCGTACTTGTAATAGGCGATCTGCTCTTCGCGTGCTCCAAAACCGAGCTTAAATCGTCTCAGCCCATGCTGGTTCAGTGAAGTTCTGCCCAGGTGCAACCTGGTAAATCCTTCTTCGGAGCACTTTTTAATCGATTCCCACATGAGCAGATTGTTAGGGCGAAAATGCTGATATTTGTAATCCGAAGCCCCGAATTTGTAAAAGGCCTCAGTGCCTTGGTGAAAGAACATTGCCGCCGCAACGGCGCGGTCTCCTTGCCACACTGTCGCCATGAAGCCTTTACCGTTCGCCAACATCAATTTCGCGATATTTTCGAAAAACTTCACTGATTGACAAGGCATGCCATGTCGTCGCCGCGTCAGGCAATGGAGACGAAAAAATCGCTGCGTCGACTCCAAATCGACACCAAACTCAACATGCAGCCCGGCTCGTTGCGCCTTGCGCACGCCCGATCGAACCGAACTCTTCAGATTCTTAAATAAGTCTTCGGAACCCACGCTAAGATCGATTGTGTGCCCCCAATAACTGACCGATTTTGCCGCATTTGGTTGCTCGTGCTCCATGCTGCGGCATTCGAATGTCCGCCATCCATGTTGACGGCCATACTCTATGGCCGATTTATACAACAGGGCAGCGCTGGATTTGGTCGAAACGAGCGGGCTACAGAAATCTGTGAAAGGCAGTGAGACGCCCCGACGGCCAAGCAAGGGACTCGATACTTCCATAACGGGCAGGAGGCCCGAGATTTTTTCACCCGCAAACCGGCAACAATAAACCGGTCGATGCCCGTAAGTTTGCTGTAGTACTCGCGCCCAATCGCTTAAGTGGAAAAATGAGCTTTTCGGGTGGGCTGAGACTAAGCCATCCCAGTCGCAATGACGCAATGGATCAATCAGCGTCAACGTGTGCCTGTAAGGCAGTGTAGCCATTGGGATTTAGGACGTTAAAGCTTTGCGTACAAAGCTCCGCACTTGCAGGCGGAACCCGATTCCGCCTTTCTTTCGCTTCACCCGCCCATCCCCAAGGGGCTGGCTTCAGTTATACTGCTTTCCCTAAACAGACCGGGCCAAAAGGCAACTCCCGGTTCGTCGCCAGACCAGGCAGCAAGTCCGCAATCGATTGGTCCAGTCGTGAAACTGATCCGCGATCCACTTCCGCCACCGTTGTTCTACCCAGAAAGTCCAACAGAATCTGCACTCTCTGTCGGGACGGCAGCAGCCGGACCACGACGCCGTGGCTGCCCAGAAAGGGACCTTGCCCAACCGCTACTTGCACCCCCGGCTGTAGCCCATCCGCCACTTCCATCGGCTCTTCCGATTCGAAACATTCCCGCAATTGCTCCACGACCTCCTCGGCTACTTTGGGGATTCTTCCGCCAAAATGCACTAGGCTGCTGATCCCATACGTGTGGCGAATCCCCGTTATCTGCTCCGCCAAGTCGCACCGCACAAACACGTAGCTCGGGAATAGCGGCTCGACCGTCCGCACCACTCCCCTGCGAGTCGAACGCTCCACCTTCAATCGAGGGTTGAACACCTCCACACCAAGCCGACTGCGCAGGTTGCGCGCGGCGATATGCTCATGCTTGGGCTGCGTTCGCGCGCAGTACCAGGCATAGTCAGAAGCAAAGATAGAGCTCGGCACTTGGTCCATTAAAGACCCCATTCTAGCGGCAGAAGCCCTGCAAACAAAGGTTAAATAATACGGAGCACCTTTCCGCAATTAACCGGACCGAATTTGACGGTGACATCTCCCCCGTCCTTAAGCAATCTCCATGCCTTCAACAATTGCGAATCTACGGGTGCGCCCGGCCCGCCGCAAAAGCGCGCCGGTCTGGCAACTGCAGTCCAGACCAGGGCTTGTCAGCCCTCTTCGGTGATCGCGGTTAACTGTCCTGACCAGGGACACTTGCAATGGCTTGTGGGCCCCGTTCGCCCCTTTCAGATGGATGCCGACCCATGCGTGATACCTAAAGTGGCGCGTTTTCACCTGTTCCTGCCTCGCCGATCTTGGGTGCCCGCTGACACAAAATCGCCTGAGATAACCCGCGTTCAATCTACCACTTCACCGGCCCTAACGTGTTTATTGATATTTATTGCTCAATCCTCTGCAGAGCAGTGTTTATGCCATCGTTTCGTGGGAACTTCTCCATAGTGAAATTAGAAGAAAACCCGCCCCCTGCAGAGGCCTTCAGAGCGAAGTTGCCCGAACTTGCCAGCAAACTCGCGCATTCCAGGCTTGCCGAACCGGTGACCGAGCCGTCATAATCCATACAATCAAAGCTCAGTCGCAGTTCAAGAAAAGATTTCCCTAAGTTACAATTTCTACTTCTACACGGTCCGCCGCCTTCATCCCTTCGCAAGAAAGAGTGAATAACAGATTTACCACAAGTGATAACTTCATTATCACACCCGTTGTTATTAAAATATGCAAATCATTGGCTATCAACATATTTTCGCGCGGCTGAGTGGGTATGCAGCGTGCTGCTATGCGGTTGTGAACTACTTTTGGCGCTGGGGCAGGGCGTCGTGGCGATACTGTGTAAGTGTCGCCATCGCTCGGTCCATTTGCTTCAGCATCCCAACCTGCCGCAGCCACGCGTGCGCATTTGCTGCCGCCTTTACAACAACTTTGCGGTCATCGGAAGCACAAGTCCTACTTGCTCGTCCATCCCTGAGCATAAATGGTCGAGTAAATGCAGACAAATACGGCTGATTATTCAACGGGTCGCCCGGGCTTCCTGCTCGCGCGGTTGTACCGGTGTTTTGGTCTGAGAACCAAACATTCCGGCCCAACCCTTTTGCCTCCGCTCAATTCCCCGAGTGCGGTCAGAAATGAAAAACTCTTTTCTCAACCGACCTCCAGTGCTTTGACAGTTTCACCTCCACCTACTTCTACCAGGCCGCCGCGCTTTGCAGGCACGCGGGTCATTGTCGTGGTTTTCTCTTATTACGAAAAAGATCCTCGGGTCCGAAGAGAGGCAGAGGCGCTCAAACGCGCCGGAGCCGATGTCGAAGTCATTTGCCTCCGCGCTCATCTTGACGATGTTTTGAGGACGGAGATCGAAGGCGTGCGTTTGCAAAGGATTCCCCTTAAGCGACGCCGTGAAGGCAAGATAATTTACGCGTACCAGTATGCTGTCTTTCTGCTTGCAGCCCTGTTCCGCGTCTCGCTTTGGTCGATGAAGAAGCGCGGCGGACTTGTGCACATCCACAACATGCCCGACATTTTGGTCTTCAGTGCTCTCCTTGCCCGCGTGCGTGGGGCCAAAGTCGTTCTTGATCTGCACGACCCCATGCCCGAACTGATGCGCAGCATCAATGATCTGCCCGAGTCCCATTGGCTCATCGGCGCGTTGAAGCGACTCGAAAAATGGAGCATCTCCTTCGCTCACTTCGTCCTGACACCAAATATCGCTTTCAAGGAATTGTTTGTTAATCGTGGTTGCCCCTCTGACAAGATATGCGTCGTGATGAATTCGCCGGAGGAAAAGTATTTTCATCGCGCAAGCACAAGTTTTCCGGAACCCAAAAGAACTGGATCTTTTACTCTGATATATCATGGCTTGCTCGAACAACGCAGCGGAGCAGACCTCGCTGTGCGAGCGCTTCCCCTTGTTAGAAAACAAATCCCAGACGTCCACCTGCACATCTACGGAGACCGCACCCAGTTCCTCGATGAAACAATTAGATTTGCGGCCGAAATTGGCGTCCAGGATTGCGTCACGTTTCACGGGTTTAAACCGTTGAACGAGATTGTGGCTGCAATACTCGCTGCGGATCTGGGCTTGGTTCCCAACCGGCTCACCCCTTTCACTCAACTAAACCTGCCTACCCGCATCTTTGAGTATCTCGCTATGGGAAAGCCCGTCGTAGCACCCAGAACCAAAGGTGTCTTGGACTATTTTACCGAGGACGAACTTATGTTTTTTGAGCCGGGCAACTCTGAAGATCTCGCTGGACGGATAGTCTGGGCTTTTGAACACCCGCAGGAGCTTTTGAAGTTTGTCGAAAAAGGTGCTAAGGTTCAGCAAGCCAAGGCTTGGCAGTTTGAGCAAGACCGGTTCCTGCACACTGTAGACCAGCTTTTATCAAAGCGCTAACAAGCTCTCAATTCAAACCGTGATCTACATGATTTTTAGTGCGGATATAGAGAGATATTCTGCACTTTTGTACATTAGTCACAGCGCGCTCTTTAGGCGCGTTTCATAAACGCTTGCCCTTCATCCACGGCGGTCCCAAATGAGGAATAGGTCAGAAGAGCAATGTGTCCATCATCCAACCATTTCAAGCTCGCAAAATCCTTTTTTGGGTGGTCTTGCGGGTACATCTTGCTGGACAACGTGGAGCGCTCTTGGTGCGTCAAGCCCGCCAAGTGCACAGCCTGTGCGGGGCCCGTTCCACAGCCCGCCAGCACCACCTCGTACGGCGCTCTGAGGCCGAGCAAAATAATCAGATTCAAAGCGAAGTTGCCGCCAATCGAACCCTGCCGCGAGGTCTGAACATCCCCATCCTGGGATTCGGCGCTCAGCATCGTCGAAATAATTTGCCCGATAGCCACGCCATTGATCGACTGAATTTCCCTGCCCGCCAGGGCTCCGGCCTGGGCATAATCCCGGAAAATGAAAGCCCGGGAATCCATCACCCGCACATCGAAAGGCAGCCCGGGCATGCTCTCCGCTTCCTTCCGTGCTTCAGGTGAAAGGCTGACATCGGTATGGCCGCATTTGATCGCGGCGATCGGTATTGCCATCAGGCGGTAGAATTCAAAGAAATCCATGGGATGGTCCAGCGCCTTTTCGGCCGAATCGAAAACGCAGTCGAGATCGGATTTCTTGGCATAGCGGTACAGCCCGGGGTGAGCTTCCTCCAAGGCCGGCCGGGCGATCTGGTAATCCGCGCGCATCTGAGCCGGTTCAAATTTTTTGGCCTCTGCAGCCTCGGCCCGGTGGAGGAGGGCGAGCCACAGCGCGCCTGCCACTGGGCTCATTGATAACCACCGAAAGTAAGGTTTCTTCTGAACCGCTTTAGTATTGTTCATTTTAATTTCCTCTATTACCCGGGGAGCATTGGATAAGTTTCAGAAGATTGTTTTACCTGAACAACATTCCGACCTGAGAGAAGGCGGCCCCTGGTTCATGAAGCCTGGCGGCGGCCTGGGCGCTGAGGCGGATCGGCAGAATGGCCCGGGCGCGCTTATTTTTTGGCGGCTGCGGCGCAGAACACCTGCCGAATTCCGATCGAACGAGCGACCAAAAGTCACTGCTCGCAAGCCCCGGCTTTGAACGTCGAGAGGAGCTCGCCGAATCAAAGATTCTTCGAAAATACCTCAACTTGCGGTCCTGCCAAGCGCTGGCCCACCCGGAGGAGGATACCCAGGGGCCGAACCCCTCAAACTCGAGGAGGTGCGATTGCAGGGGGTGCCTGTCGTTGGCGTACAGTGACACCCGTTTAGGCTTTAGGTCTTCAGCTAAAGTACGGATAAGGTTTATTAACATAAAATATTGACGCAGGGTTGTTAAAAAAACTATACCACGCGTGCTATACCGTTCCCTGCAGGCGGAACCTAGCGGGCGCAGCAACAGTCCATGAAAGTCACATCAATATTCACGGGCCTTGATTACTGCTTCCCCACGTCCCGAGCGGCGCTTGGGGTTTGCTACCGTCCCTTGCTGACCGTTCTGTTGACAGCGTTGCTCATGCCCTTCCCCTCGCACGCACAGAAGGCGGGCGATCAACTCACCATAACCGCAGACATCAATGCCATCGGCACGGCTTCCTTTTCATTTCCAGGGGTAAGCTACAACGACGACGTGACGATTTCGGCTCACGGGCTGCTGGTCAAGCAATGGTTCCCCCAGCCGACCAACAATTGGGTCGCGATCAGCTCGAACTATACGGTGTCGGTATCCGGCAATGGCAGCGACTCCGGTTCCGGCGAGTCCTGGACCTACAGTGATGCCAACCCGGATTACTTTTCGATCGACGTGGATGAGACTCTGCTGGAGCAAGGACAGCTGTCCCTGTATTCCCCGCCGATGCCCTGGGTGATCATTTCACCAGACACCATTACCGTACAAACCGACGCCCTCCAGCAACTGGGGTTAGCCTGGGGCAAGTTCCAGGAGGGGCTCCTCACCGTGCCGACGAACGGACAAGCTTTTTCAGTCGATGGAAGCGATCATGAAGAGAGCACGCTGCCTCCGCCCATTGATGAGAAAGGGACCTTCGACATCACCTACCGAGCAACGTTCCAACCCGGTGACGCGCATCTTAAAATCACCTCTGTCAAAACACCGACGGTGGGTAACGAGAATCAGAACACCTTTGTTTCAAGCGACTCGATTACACTGCAAGCCCTGTTGGCTCCCAACGGCGCTGGTGTCCCCGTTGCCTGGAGTGTGGTTGGAAAGAACCAGGCGTCGCAGGCCCTGACGATTGCCGAGGTCCACCCCGCTGACGCCAGCGGTGTTTCGACTTTCACCTTTAGTCCTTCGCAAAGCGCTCAGTTCCTTCAGGTGCGCCGTTCGCAGTACATCACCGGTATTAAGAAGCCGGCCAACGACCCCTTAAGCTTTGAAGTCATCGCGAGCGCGGCCGGTCTGCAAACCCGGTTGTCCGAGACCGCCCTGGGCCCGTTGCTTCAGGATGAGACCGACACCCTTCGGCAGGAGTATGTTGATTTCCAAATAGCCGTTCCCGTTCGAACCGATATCGTTCCTTCGCTCGGCGGAAACTGGAACCTGGGACCCTACCATGTCCAGGTATCAGTGGACTTGCCCGGACATTACAACGCTATCCTGGCTGCTTATCAGGGCCGCTCGGTGCAATATAACGGGGTTACTTATACCGTTCCCGCCAACGCGCAGATCCAGCGCACGAGCGTCTTTCGCAATCCTCGCTATAACAAGGCGATTGGCAGCGTGCATCCCAACAGTAAGCATTGCTATGGTCGGGCGCTGGATTTGGCCCCGATTCCCATTTCCGTGAATGCAAATGGCCCAAGAAAACAATTGGATATCGATGGCTTTTGGTATCCGGCCCTGGCTGCTGCCGAGCAAAGCGTGGGGTTAAGCCCCCTGCCGGAAGCGGGAGCCACGCCGCTAGACCCCGCTCATGGCGGCCAAGGGGTTGGGGACCCTGACGAAGATCACCTTCACGTCCAGTGGTGAAACGAATCGCGCACAGCTCAAAAAGGACGGACCTTATGAAAACGAAACCTGCCCTCATTGGACTCCTGGTTCTGGCCCTGTCGTTCGTCGCGGGCAACTTGCAGGCGTTTCAAGCGCATGTTGTTCTGACCCAAAGCGGCACTAATTATACCTACACACTGTTCAATGACGAACCCGCCGGCAGCCAATCTTACTTGAATACCTTTTATCTGCCAGTCAACGCGCGCATTTCTGTGGTTTCCAGCCCTCCAGGCTGGAGCTTCACTACCGATGGCATGACCTACGTAAACTGGTTTTCCACGGACACCGCCCTGCCCTATCCAAGCGACATCGCTCCCGGAGCCTCGGTAACTGGTTTTGCGATTCAGACGGCGATCCAGACCTCAGAATCGTTTGACGGCGCGCTCGGCTCCTGGGACCACTCCTTGACCAATAGCGGGCCAGCCAGTACCGGCCTGATATCCGCTCCTTCGATTTTCGGAGGCTCCTCCGCTGTTCCCCCAACGTTGACCAACCTGAACTACTCTGGCACCAACATGTTTCAGTTCGCTCTCTTTGGGATTTCCTCCTTTAATTATACCATCCAATGGTCCACTAACCTGACCGAGTGGACTTCGATCGTAACAAATTCGGCTCCTTTTAGTTTTGTCGACACCAATGCCTTCATTCCGCCAATGCGCTTCTACCGCTCGATGCTTTTCCCGGATGCTTTGTCCGGGCCATTCTTGGCCGATTAGCAACGTAATTGCGTGGGCTCGTTCGGCTGGCAGCGTTTCTCGTCGCGCCTCACAGTGCCTCCGGACGCCAGCGCGGCCACCCTCGTGCTCGGGTTGGAACAGGTCTCTGGGCGAGTGGCATTTGCCAACGTCCGAGTCACATTCGCCCGCGACCTCATCACGGTCCCGGACGCGCGGCCCGATCAACCGATTTTTCGCGGACACCCGTCCCCCCCTTGCGAGGCGCGATGATTGCTCCGGTTTCCCTCACTGAAAAAGACCTCGCTGTCCTGACGCGAGACTGGGGCGCGAATCTCCTGCATTGGCAATTGATCCGAACTGAGGTCCCGCTGAACGAAACCGGCTATGCCGGCTATGATCAATGGATCGAACGCGAGTTGGCGCGCCTCGATCGCGGCTTGCTTTGCTGCTCACGGCTCCAAATCGTTGCTCATAATACGGCAGCCATTGGCGCAAGATCGGCACCAGCCGCTTGCCGCAGGGTTGCTCGGCCGTCAGCCATACTTTCCGAACCACCGGTTCGACCAGTTCATAGCGCCACTCCGGCCACGGACGAGCTCGCCCGCTCGGCGGCGCTAAAGTCCCGCTGAGCAGTTTGATCGCATACTTGCGCTCGTAATGGTAATCCTCGCACAACTCGTCGAGCATCCGGCTTTTGCCTTCTCGATGCCGACGCGCATAGCGTGCTTGGGCTTTGGGCAACCACTGGCTTTTCAATTCCTGGCTCATGTTCATTCACACCGATTTCCGGTGTCATTTTTCCATGAGTCAACGACCCTTTTTGCCTCCCCTCAGTTTCTTCTCCCCGGTGTCTTTTAATTTGAGTCAACTCGTATGGAAAGGGTCAAAGGGCACGGTGGGTCGCGTCGGTTGGTCGACGTGAAACGACTGATACGCCAGAAAGAAACGCGGAAGTTTTTAAAGTCGGACGGCGGTTGGACAACCGACGCCTGCGAAGCCCGATTATTTGAGGGCCTCCGTGCAGTAGTTGCGTCGAAGCAAAAGCTAGATCTCACCGGCGTCGAGCTAGTTCTAATGATCGAGGATACGCCAGGCGAGGATACCCCAGACGATTACCAAGTAGTGATCCCGCTGTGATCTTTGGCCCCTAGAAGCAAGCGCAGTAACGCAGGGAGGCTGGGAATTAACTTTAAACCCGAGTTTTCTTTGGAAGAGAAACAGGCCTCGGCAGTTTCAAACGGCGCACCCAGAGATTTCAACGTCGCCGGGTGCGCCACCAAGCTTTCCACAAGATTTCCCCCTTATTGCGGGCTCAATCTTTAGGCCGTTGGCCCAGTGTGCAATATAGGTAACATGCCCCAGAGGGCCCGCTAGCCTTTCGAGTGGAGGTCAACCCCGTTGAGGCGTTCGTAAGCCAAAAACAGCCGCTGTCGCCACCGCTTGAACCGCTTGCCCGGCGAAGCGCGGGTGTCGAATCGATCCTGGGTGAAGGAAGTTCTTTTTCTGCTCGGGTAGAGAGCTTCCGTATTGATCCTAGTAGACCACCTCACAGAGAAATGCTCCCATGTAACTGCGCGGGTACCCCGGGCCGATGAAACCCCTCACAGCGAGTTCCCTCCTCGCTTCGGCCTTGCCCGCGCTTTTTCATTTGAAAGCTGCCCCAACGAAAACGGGGACCAAAAACTGAGTCTCGGACGTCTCGGACGCCTCTTTCAAACTTCTTACGCGTGTGGGAAACAAAGAGAGATCGATCTCACACGTAAAAGAAGTTCAGAAGGGGCGTCCTAGACGTCCGAGGTCGGCTTTCCACGCCTGCATGCTTCACGTCCCTCCCATAAGCACTGTTGCGTAGGAAACACGCTTCTTGCGAGCAAAAGCGCGACGGCAAGAATGGGCTGTCACCAAAGCCGTCACCCCGATTGGAATGGCGCAAAGGCTCAATATGCCGATGATGCGGACGACGAACTCCATAAACTCTGCGGTTTAACGAACGACATGAGCGACAGCCGCCGAGCGTGAGCCTGGGCCAGAAGGTTGGCGCTCGGATTCCCATGCGGCAACGAGCGGAAAACGGCGGCGGCTGTTCGGCTCCATGGACTCGTTACGCTGGGTGCTCATGCTGTTCGAGGTAGTTCTGCCAGTCGTCATGATCCAAGATGATCGACTCGATGCGGTCGTCCTGTCTCGCACGACCCGTCCGAGTATAAAGACTGCAGGCCGCCCACTCTGAAGGTAGTCCACGAACACGAAGGCATGCCAACAAATCTCCATAGCTCGACTCTTTTGACGAAGTTATGACCCCCGCCGCCTCAACGTGCTGGTTCCAGGTCAGGCTTGAGTCTCGAATCATGCGCCGAGCTTCTTCGAGTGACGGCAACTTGCCCATAATTCAGGGGATGCGTTTCGAAGTGTAACGGCCAGAGCCAGCCGCCACTGGCTTACTGAAACATAGTGATCCAAACGGCTGGCTCCGGTCCGCTGCAAGCTGGGGTTAAGCCGGTTTGCCATAGCCTTTGAGAGCATCCTCTACTGCGTTGTGCGCATCAATAAGCATCCTAAGTTCATCATCAGGCAACTCGGTTCAGCATCTAGTTCAGCGAAACAACTCCTTTTTAAACGCCGCCTGAGTGTAGCGCGTTGGTGGAACTTTCGTGCAGGAGTGAACCGGTGATGGGGTCGCTTTCAATCACCTGAACATCTGTCGCGTAAAAGCCATTCCTTATCATGAACACGGACGTGAAAAAAGGAATCCTTGCCGCCCTGAGGTTCCTCCATGCTTTTGACATCTCCTTCAGGCGGCCCAATTGGCTTGCTGGTTCCATATTGACAATCACCCTTAACCTCCATTCCGGGCAATTCGTGGGTGCGAGAACTCCAAATTCTCTTAGTGCTTTGTTGGGGCTTCCGATTGCTGCGTGCTGAGACGCAGCCCAAAAACCAGGGCCACTGGGGTCTTGAACGATGTCTCCGATAAGCCTCTGCACGTTCTCAATTTGAATTCGTCGGCCAGTTGCTTCCTGTAACTGAAAAAACACCACAGGGTTTCCCTGGTCGACATCCTGTCTGATAATCTTCAATCGAATCCCGGGATCCCCAGATTGCCTTGGCCAAAACAAAATCACCGGCGAGGACGCCAGAGCCAAACCAACAACGGCCAGTAAAGGTGCATAGCGTCGGTTCATGTTCAAGGCTTAACGATCAACATCTGCGACTGGCACCTGAGATTTTGGCTCGAAGCCTCGAAAAACCCAGAATCTCACACTTGAGCACCGGCGAAACCTAGGCCGGGTGTCAGTTCGCAGCAGGGACTTGGGCGCCACGGGGAAACCAAAAGCTAGGACCTGCCGGTCTGGATTGGAGGAGGCGTAGGACCTGAGGCGCAACCGCCACTCTTTCGCGTCATTCGAATGATGAGGAAAATGACGCCCACAAGGACGGCAGGCACGACCAGCAACATCGCCAGAAGGGCCAGGACTAGCACGATCTCCCCTCCACCCAAGTTAAACAAACCAATCATGGTATATGTCACGTATTTCCTTTCTGAAATTCATCCCCGCCGGCCAGTGCGAGCCCAACGATTGAAATGAGCGACTGCCATGGAGCCGAGAGATCGGGCGTGAGCTACGTCACCGCTCTCCTTGATGGCGACGGGCGGATGCATGGCGCGGCAGTTCGCCTCCATAAAATTGTTAGCGCCCGAAAAGGTCATAACATCCCTCAGCATACTTGTCCAACGTCGTCTTTAACAAGGTGTGGTCGTGCAACCAACTAACCGGCTTATAGAAGTCCACAAGGAAAGCAAGGATCGCCGGATTGCGAGGATTGCGAGGATTGCGACTGTGTCCCACCAGCGCAAAGACGGGACCAAAGCTGAGAAAATACACTACCGGGACGAGAAGCACGCTCACGCAAAACAGCATTCCCCGTCGTCCACTGTGGCGTAGGATTTCAGGAGGCTGTTCCATTGCGCTAACTGTGATTACGCAACGCCAGTTGCGTATCGCTGCCGGAAAACTTGTCGTCCTTCTTTTCTAAGCTGTTCATTATCAGCTCCAGTCTTACTCAACCGTAATCCTCTGGTCCGCGTATTACAAGATAAATTGGTT